>ENA-OBIO01000346-OBIO01000346.1-metagenomes-genome-assembly--contig:-NODE-346-length-25945-cov-4.30081_pt1 | contig 25945 bp, 29 predicted proteins | sample MGYA00153383_OBIO01 | MGnify analysis MGYA00153383 | reverse complement strand
GACGCGGAACGCATGACGCGAGACGCGAGACGCGAAACGCGAAACGCGAGACGCACAACGCACAACGCACAACGCACAACGTGAAACGCACAACGCGAAACGCGAAACGCGAAACCCACAACGCACAACCGCCGGACACCCCCGACCGACGTGGCCGGGGGTGTTCCGCGGAGGAGCGATTAGCGCTTGAGGTTGGTGAGCTCCTGCAGCACCTCGTCGGAGGTGGTGATGATGCGGGCGTTGGCCTGGAAACCACGCTGGGCGACGATCAGGTTGGTGAACTCCTGCGAGAGATCGACGTTCGACATCTCGAGAGCGCCGGACTGCAGTGAGCCGAGGCTGCCCGATCCGGGAGTGCCGATCGTGGCGTTACCGGAGTTGAAGGTGCTCTTGTAGCCGGAAGATCCGGCCTTCTCCAGGCCACCGGGATTGGAGAAGGTCGCGAGTACGACACGGCCGATCGCCTGCGATGCTCCGTTGCTGAACGATCCGACAAGCGTGCCGTCTTTCGAGAGCGTGTAGGACTTGAGCGTGCCGGCGGCGCGGCCATTCTGGTTCGACACCGCAACCGTCGTGAGGCCGGCGAATCCGGTGAGCTTCGACATGTCGACGGTGATGCCGCCGATCGTCATCGTGCCCGCGGAGGTCTGCACACCGCCGGAAAAGGTGAGGGAGGCGGCGCCGGAGGATCCGTTGGGGTCGGTGCCTACGACATCCCAGCCCGCCGTTGTCTTGGTGTAGCTGAGCGAGATGGTGCGAGCGGTGCCGGTGTTGTCATAAACCTGCACGTCGCGCACGAGAGGCGGGCTGGCTGCGGCGTCGGACGGGAGGTTGCCCGAGACGGTGGCCGACGTGGTCGTGGCGGCCGGCGCGACGACTCCGAGGGGAAGTGTGAGATCGCTGGTTGGACCGCCGTCGGAGACGACCCCGTTGACGGCGGTGTAGCCCTGAACGATGGCGCCGTCCGGACTCACCAGGCGACCGGCGCCGTCGAAGTCGAATGATCCGGCGCGGGTGTAGAGCGTCTGGGTGCCGGTCTTGGTGACGAAGAATCCGTCACCCGAGATCATGATGTCGGTCGCGCGCCCGGTCGACTGGGCGGATCCCTGCGAAAAGTTGGTGGAGATGCCGGCGACTCGCACGCCGAGGCCGACCTGCGCGGGGTTGGTGCCACCGATCTGCTCCTGCGGTCCGCCCGCGCCCTGCGTGAGCTGGGAGAGGGTGTCCTGAAACTGGGTGGCCGACGATTTGAACGCCGTGGTGTTCACGTTAGCGATGTTGTTACCGGTGACATCGAGCATGGTCTGGTGCGAGCGGAGTCCGGAGATCCCGGAATACAGTGAACGAAGCATGAGGTGCTGCCTTTCGGTTGGATGTGGTGGATCAGGCGACTGCGTTGATCAAGACGTGCTGGTGATTCCGGAAATACTGTCGAGGGCCACGTCGACGCCACCGACCTTGACCTGGGGAACGCTGCCGACAAAGGAGACACTGGCCGCCGTACCGGTGTGACTCACGCCCGCAGCATCCGAGTAGCTGACCTGCTTGCCGACGATCGCGGCAGCCGCGATACGCATCTGAAGCGAGAAGTCCTCCGTGCTGGTGGTGCTGAGCTCGGTCATCTTTTCCATCATCGACAGCTGGGTGGTCTGGGAGATCATCTGGTTGGTGTCCATGGGCGCGCTCGGATCCTGGGTGCGCAGCTGCGTGACGAGCAGTTTCATGAACACTTCTGAGTCCATGGTCTGCTTGGGTACGCGGGTGGTCGACCCGCTGTAGATTCCGGATGCCGGGTCGGCTGCGGCTTTCTGGACCGTTCCGGTGATTCCGTCGATTGCCATGAAGGTGCCTTTCTATGCCAGTACGTCGATGGATGAAGCGGTGAGGATACGGCTCGGCGCGGGAGTGACGTCATCGTCCGCGACGATCCCGGAAGGAACGACGTAGTCGCGCTCGGAGCGGGGCGTCGCATCGCCGCGTCGGTCGCCAGCATCGCTCGGCTGGTTCCGCGACGACAGGTCGAGGTTGGCCCCGACTCCCACCCCTGCAAGGTCCTTACGCAGGTCGGGCAGGATGGCGCGGATCGCGTCGCGGCCCAGATCTGTCGGCGCGAAGAGCTCGACGCGGATGCCCTCCGGGCCCACATGCGCGCGCACCGTCACGGGTCCGAGGGTGTCGGGCGTCACACTGATGGTCATCGTGTGCGATCCCGGTCCGGCTGCAGCGAGAGTGAAGATCGGACGGACGAGCTGGCCGGCGAAGGGCGTGTTCTGGTTTTGCGGCGGCGCGGAAGTGGCAATCGGTGCGGCAACCGCCTCGAGCCGGGCAGGAGGTGTAGCGATCGGTAGCGGTGCCACGGCATCCGTCGTCACCGCGATCGGCTTGGTCCGGGCGGCGGGGAGGGTGGATGCGGCGGGGGATACGACCACGGGCGATACCGCAGTCAGGAGAGGAAGCACGCTGGGGGTTGGCGTGGCCGCGAGCGGAACCACAGAGCCGGAGATCGGCGCGGCGGTCGGCGCTGACGGGGTGTCGGTCGACACAGCCGCTGCGGGGCTGGCGGTCCGGGCGGGAAGCGCGCCAGACACAGCGCCAGACACAGCGGCAGCAGCGCCAGACACAGCAGCAGCGCCAGACACAGCAGCAGCGCCAGACACAGCGGCTGCGGCCGCGAGGGCACCCGAGATGACAACAGTCGGGGCGGCGGCGGGTGCCGACGGCATATTGCTCGACGCATCCGTCACGGAACCCACGATGGGTGGCGCGGCGGCGGAAAGTGCGACAGTCGACACCAGCGCCGATACCAGAGTCGGCAAGGGCAGAGGCAACGCGATTGGCAGCGCAAGCTCCGGGAGGGCGACCTGCACCGGCTGTTCTGTCGCGAGGGGCGCCATCGGGTCGGTCGCCGAATCGGCGGTTTCCTGCGCGGCGCCCGTTACGGGGGAAGCAGATGTGCCGGCGGTGGCGACGGATGCCACGAGACCTGCGAGCACGGCGGCAGCAGTGAGCGCGCCAGGGACAACAGAAATGGCAGGCGCGGCTGTCCCGACGGTTGCGGCAGAAGAGGCTGCGGCGACCAAAGCGGCATTCGCATCGGTCATCACCGCACCGAAGCCGGTTGCCGCGGCCGAGCTGTTCGCCTGGCCGGCGACCGAGGCCGGGCTGTTCGCCTGGCCGGCGGGCGAGTGAGCCGGGGGGAGCGCGACGAGAGTCATCCCGCGTCCACCTCTCGCGCGCGGTGCCAGCTCGTCGACGAGATCTCGTCGAGCGTGGCCTGCTCGGCCACGAGAACGCCGTTCGCCACAGCGTCGTCGAATCGTATCTCGAGCTTTTCGAGCCCGATCGATCGGGCGCGAGCCGCCGTGAAAGCGGTGTTCGCTGCATCGAGGGAGACGCGGTGATCGCAGTCAAGCGCCTGCAGTTCGGCGAGCATGCTGCGCGTAGCGGCGCGGGATGCCGCGACCGCATAGAGCACGGACGCGCTGGTGGCTTCGCTCGAGGTGGCGCCGAGGGCGGATCGGGCTCGACGCTGGCGCGCCGTGCCTTCGACGACGCGGGCGTTGGCGGCGGAGAGGTCGATCGCCGCCTGGTCCTGTTGCACCTGTCGGAGCCGCAGGAGTCCGGCGAGCGGGAATGAGCGGGCCATCAGTTGCCTTCCAGTATTCGGACGAGGGAGGTGAGCTGCGCCCACGCGTCAGCGGACGTCGACTGCTGGCTGATCCTCTGCTGCAGGAACGCGTTGATCGACGACTCGTGATCGACCGCGGCGTCGACGAGCGGGTTCGCGCCACGCTGGTACGCGCCGACATCGAGAAGATCCTGGGCTGCTCGGCGGGCGGCAAGGGTCTTGCGGAACACCTGGGCTGTGTGCACCTGCTCGGGCGAAATCACCCGGGAGGCGACGCGGGAGATCGAGCCGAGTACGTCGATGGAGGGGAAGTGCCCGGAGACCGCGAGCTTGCGATCGAGCACGACGTGTCCATCAAGAAATGAGCGTGCCGCATCAGCGATCGGCTCGTTGTGATCGTCACCATCAACGAGCACCGTGTAGATGCCGGTGACCGATCCGATTTCGCCTGTTCCGGCCCGCTCGAGCAACTGGGCGAGAAGCGAGAACGTCGACGGCGGGTAACCGCGGGTAGCCGGTGGTTCACCGACCGAGAGTCCGATCTCGCGCTGGGCCATAGCCACCCGGGTGAGGGAGTCCATCATCAACATGACATCCGATCCCTGGTCACGGAAGGATTCGGCGATGCGGGTAGCCATGAAGGCGGCGCGAAGGCGCATCATCGCTGGCTCGTCGGAGGTCGAGACGACCACAATCGAGCGGGCGAGTCCCTCCGCGCCGAGGTCGTCTTCGAGAAACTCCCGCACTTCCCGTCCGCGCTCGCCGACCAGCGCGATCACCGAGACCTGGGCATCCGTCCCCCGCGCGATCATGGAGAGCAGCGACGACTTGCCGACCCCGGATCCGGCGAAGAGCCCAAGGCGTTGGCCCGTGCCAATGGTCGTGAGGGTGTCGAGCACGCGCACGCCGGTCTGCAGCGGCGTATCGATGCGCGCACGGTGCATCGCCGACGGGCTGTCGTTGTCGATCGAGACCAAGCGTGTGATGTCGAGCGGCCCCTTACCGTCGATCGGGCGACCGAGGCCGTCAATCACCCGGCCGAATAGGCCATCGCCGGTGGGTACCAGCACCGGAAGACCACGCGAACGTGCTGGAGCGCCGGCGTTCACCCCGGTAAGACGGCTGAGCGGCATACAGCGGATTCCCGACGGCGTAGTTGCGATCACCTCGGCATCGAGAAAGCCGGTACCGCCGTCGGCGACGCTGTCACCGACGCGCACGAGGTCACCGATGGCGCAGTCCAGTCCGCTGATCTCGAGTCCGAGACCGACGATGGAGGAGACAACACCTACCCGTTCCGGCCGGCCGGCCGCCAGGGCGGTACGGAAGCGCTCGGCATGCGGTCGCCAGGTCGTGGTCACGAGGCATCCCCCAGAATCGCCGCGCGGGCACGCGCAACGGCGGTCCCGATTCGAGCGTCGAGGTAGCCGAGCGGGAGCTCGGCGATCGCGTCGCCCCGGGCGATCGAAGCATCCGCGGTGAAAGAGACACCGGCAGCAGCGCGTATGGTCTCGTCGAGCACGCCGAGATCTAGCGGATTGAGGCGGACGGTCGTGATCGTCGCCGGGTCCACCGCGGCAAGCGCGCGGGTGAGCGCCGCCTTCGCGGACCGTTCACCGTCGGCTAGCGTCTCTCCGATAATCGCTTCCGCGAGATCGAGGGCGGATGCCGCGATCGCATCCTGCGCATCGGTCACTACCGGAAGCAGGCGACTGTCGAGCGCCGCGGCGGCCGACGTGAGCACGGCGATCGCGCGATCCGTCCGCGCAGCGTCATGCAGGAGTGCGGCGCGGTGTTCCGCGTCGAGAGCAGCTTTCTGGCCGGCGAGCTCGGCGCCCGCGGCTCGCAGGCCGCTCGCGTAGCCCGCAGCGTGTCCGGCGGCGCGGTTGTCGGCGTCGGCCTGATCCTGCTTGGCACTGCTCGGAAGCGAGGGGAAGGTCAGGGGGAAGAAGTCACGCGACATATTCTTCCTCTTCTCCGCGCTGAAGGGTGATGATGCCTTCCGCCTCGAGGGTGCGGATCGCGCGCACAACTTCGGCGCGGGCTTCTTCGACCTGGGTCATCCTCACCGGGCCGAGCGAGGCGATCTCGTCTTCGAGGATCTCGCGGTTGCGTTCGGAGATGTTGGCCCTGACCACTTCGACCAGTGCCTCGTCCGAGCCCTTCATCGCCACTGCGAGAATGCTCGAGTCGATACCACGGAGTACCTGCTGCACGTCCTTGCGGTCGAACTTCACCAGGTCGGCGAAGGTGAGCATGCGCGAGCGCACCTCTTCGGCGAGAATCGGGTCGAGCCCGTCGAGTCCGTCAAGCACGGCGCGTTCGGTGGAGACATCCGCGCGGTTGATGATGTCGACCACGGCCTGCACGCCGCCGACGATCTCCACGGTGTCGCGAGCCGTGACAACACTGCTCACGCGACCCTTCAGGGTATCGGCGACGACGCGCACTGCTTCGGGGGTTGCGGTGCCCATCGTCGCAATTGCCTTTGCCACCTCGGTACGGAGGTTTTCCTCGAGGGCGGTGAACACCGGGGAGGCGTGGTCGGGCCGGAGATGCGCGAGCACAAGGGCGATGGTCTGCGGCAGTTCGCCGTCGAGCAGGGTGAGAAGCTGGCCGGTCTCGGCGGTGTCGAGAAACTCGAAGGCCTTGCCGGCCATCGACGACGCCACCCGGCTCATCACGCCGGCGGCCCTCTCGGCCCCAAAGGAAGCCTCAAGCAGTCCGGCCGCGAACTCGCGCCCGCCGTGGGACTTACGTCCGCCCTTCGTGGCCAGCTCGTGAAATTCGAGGATGGTGCGATCGGACACGATCGTGTCGACTCGGCGCAACCGGATGATCTCGGCGGCGATCTCCTCGGCTTCGGCCTCGGTGAATTGCTTCATGACCGCGGCCGCGCGCACCTGGTCCATGCCCATGAGCACCACGGCCACTTTCTGGGTGCCAGAGAGCGTCAGGGCAACGTCGCTCATGCCGGCTGCCGATCGTCCATGAGACCGCGCAGGATCTCGGCGGTGCGCTCGGGGTCGGTGCCAGCGAGCGCGTCGATCTCCGCGCGCTTGCGATCGGTGTCGCCCGGCTCAATGAGTGGCACCTGCGTGTAGGTGAGCGCGGCCGGCGGCTCGGTGCCGGTCAGTGCGATCGGCCTGGTCTGGTCGCTCATCATGGCGCGCAACTCGGCGAGTTCGGTCATCTCCTGCAACTCGCGGTCTTCCTGGCTTCGGCTGCGGAAGCGGCGGAAGATGAGGAACATCGCGATGATGATCGGGAGGGCGACGGCGAGCGCGGTGAGGGCGGTGCGGATAAGGCCGGCCGTGCGGTCGGCGTTGGCCGCCGCTTCCGAGGCGGCTATCGCTTTCGCGGCATCCGCGGCTCCGGCCCGGTTGAAGGAGACGATCTCGATGGCCACAGAGTCGCCGCGGGTCGTGTCGATACCGGCGGCCGCATTCACGAGCGAAATGAGGTTGGCCTTGTTGACCCCGGACACCGCCTTGTTCACCGCGACGGAGACGGTCTGGCGCGTGATCGAACCGGCGGGGATGGTGGTCTGCTCGGTAACCTTGTTGATCGCATTGTTCTTGGTGACTGAGGTGGCCCCGGTGGCGCCGGTGTTCGTTCCCGCGCTCGGGTTCGCGGCGGATGTGCCGCTCGGCACCGCGATATTGTCGGGACCCAGGATTCCTGCGGAGCCGTTCGAGCCGCTGGTCCGCCCCGTACCGTCGTTCTGCGCAGACTCACTGAGAGCCGGGGAACCATCGGGAGTCGTGAAGGTCTCGGCGGTGCGCTGGCCCGAGTTCTGGCTCACGTCAGCGGCCACCACCACGGTGGCGTTGCCCGGTCCCACCACCTTGTCGAGCATGGACTGCACCGAGCTGCGTACGCGCTCCTCGTAGTCGGAAGCCCGTTTTGACCCGCTACCTGCGACGTCCACTCCCGCGGCGGAAAGCACGAGGCCCTGGGCATCGACGACCGAGACATCGCTGGTCTTCATGCCGTCAATGGAGGAGGAGGTGAGGTGCACGATCGCCTGCACCTGCTCGTCGTTGAGGGTCACGCCATTATTGGTCGCGATGAAGACGGAGGCCGTTGGATCGGTCTTCTCAGAGACGAACACGGTGTCCTTGGGGATGGCGAGCTGCACGGATGCCGTCTTGACGCCCTTCATCGCCTTGATCGTGTTTGCGAGCTCCCCCTCGATCGCTCGCTTGTAGGTCACGTTCTGTTGGAATTCGGATGCCGTGACGCCCATCTTGTCGAGCAGGGAGTAGCCACCCGTCGATGAGGAGGGAAGGCCGGCCGCTGCGGCCTTGAGACGTTCGGCGTAGACGCTCTCTTCCGGAACCATAATCGTGCCGCCACCGCCGGTGATCTGGTACTGCACGCCGTCGGCGCGCAGCTGCTCGACCAGGGTGTTCGCGTCGGTGCCGCTGAGGCCCGAGAAGAGCGGACTCAGCTGGGGGCGAGTGACCCAGAACGACAGCGCAGCAATGCCGAGCGCGAGCACGGCAAACCCGATGATCGCCATGGTGCGCTGTGCGATGGTGAACTCGCGGATGGTGTGGGTGAGTCGGCGGAGCACCGAACTGATCGGAGCGGGCATCAGGCTTGCATCCGCATGATCTCGTTGAACGCGTCCACGCCCTTGTTGCGAACGGCAGCCACGAGTTCGAGGGTCACCTGGGCGCGGGTCGACGCGATCGTGGCGTTGTGGATGTCGGAGAGGTTGCCCGTGACAGCCTGGATAGCGAGAGTGTGGGAGGTCGACTGCAGCTGCTGCAGCGTGTCAACGGCACCGCCGAGTTCGCTGGCGAAGCTCGTGGCACTGGCAGCATTGGTGCCGCTCGTGGAGGAGAGGGCGCTCGTGCCGGAGACGCCGGAAACGCCGGAGACGGAACCGATCGAAGAGATATCCATCAGGCACGACCGATCTGCAGGGCGGCCTGGTAGGTCTCCTTGGCACGGTCGACGACGGCGGCATTGGCCTGGTATCCACGCTGCGCCATGATGAGCTGGCCCATCTGTGAGGCGAGGTCGATGTCGGGGTATTTCACGTAGCCGTCCTTGTCAGCGAGAGGGTTGGCCGGTTCGTAGACGAGGCGCCCATCGGCATTGCCGTACGCGATGCCCTGCACAAAGGCGCCGGAATTGCCGGCACCCTCCTGTGCGACGACATACCTGGCTTGGAAGGCCGGTCCACTCGTCGGCCTGACGGTGTTGATGTTGGCGAGGTTGTCGGAGATGGCATCGAGCCACTTTCGGTGCAGGGTGAGGCCGGTGCCGGCGATGCCGATCGCGTCGAAGGTCATCAGTTACTCCGGAGGGCAGCGCGCATGGCCGAGAACTCATTGCCGGCGGCCTGGGTGGCGAACTGATACCGAAGCACGGTGTCGACGTTCGAGAGCGTCTCGGTGTCGAGATTGACGTTGTTACCATCGATCAGGGTGGGCTCGAGTGAGCGTTTGATCTCCGCGACTACGTGGCCGTTGCCATTCGCCACAGACCTGGCGAGTGCCGCCTCGAAGACGACGCGCTTGGCGTGGTAGCGAGGCGTGTTGACGTTTGCGATGTTGTCCGCGATGGTGCGTTGGCGCAACGCCAAGCCATCCAGCGCACTGCCGAGCGCCGCAGAGGTGACGGATTCGAGCACAGCGTTCCGTTTCGTCGTCAATGTCCTGACGGCCGATCCGTGGCCTTGTGTCGAGCAATCCATGCCCTCATCCCCAGCTATCGGACGAGGAGGTCGTGGCGTTAGGCCCTGGTCCCGAAAGGGGGGTCTCCGACCTACCCGCTCAGCCCGTGACGTCGAGATAGGCGGCGGATCCCGAGGAGGCGACCCGGGCGGGGATACTGTCGAGGGCGGCGAGGTGGCGGCCGGTCAGCAGCATCCGCTGTTCGAGCGCGGTGATCGCGTGCTTTTGCGAGCCGAGCAGGCGCTCGGCACGGGAGCGGAGCTCGCCAGGCAGGTCGCCGAGGTCCCGGGGAAGGGTCCAGTCCGCATGGGCAGCGTGGGCGAGCGTACCGCCGGATGCAGTGAGGTCGTGCTCCATCGTGGCGAGGACGTCGGCCCACCCGTCATACCGCGCGCGGTGCGCGGGATCGGTCACGCGCGAGCCGAAGTCAGGCAACGCCGAGTTCCCGGGACTCGCCGCGCGAAGGCTTCTCCGGAACAGCGAGCTGGCTCGCGGCTTCATGCCAGGCGTCACGCAGCGGGGAGAGCAGTTCGATACTTTCCCGGATCGAAGCCCCGTCCCGGCGCACATTCGCAAGCACCAGCAGGTTTCTGCAGTAGTTGTAGAGAGCGAGGAGCCCCTCGCCGCCGTCCCACAGCTCCACCTTCAACGACGAGGTGAGCTCGGCCACGATCGCCTGGGCGTGCAGCAGGTGGGAAGAAGCGAGCGCCCAGTTCTGCTCGCCATGCGCGAGTGATGCGCGGTCAAGATCGAGCAGCAGTCGGTCATAAAGCATGGTGAGCAGCCGTACCGGCGACGCCGACAGGATCGCATCGTTCGTGTATTGCGAGCGCTGGGCGCTGAGTGTCATCGTCATGATGCCTATCTCGTCGTGGTTGAGGTCGAGAGCGAGGAGAGCTGCGAGGTGAGAGCCGCCGACTGGGCCTTCATGTTGCTGAGCAACACTTCCATCGCCGAATAGGTGCGTTGGAGTGTGCTCTTGCGGCTGGCAAGTCGCACGTCCCAGGCCGAAATCTGGTCACCGAGGTTCTTCACCTGGCTTTGGTCGCCCCGTATCTGATTTGTGAGGGCTCCGTCGTACTTGTCGGAGGCGGCAGTCGCGACCGTGGCGATCCGGGTGGCAATCGTTTGGACGGCTGCCATGACCGTGGTCGGGTCCGCGACGAGCGCTGCGGCGAACTTGTCGGGGTCGAAGGTGATCGTGCCGGTGCGGGTCAACACGATGCCGTACTCGGACGGAGAGTGGCCGTTGATCGGCGCGCTGGCGGCATCGAGCGTCTTCTGGCGGATGTCGCGGATGTTGCTGTCGCCCGCGAAGATGCCAGCCGAGGTCGTGGACTTGCCGCTGGCATCCGTGGTCGTGGAGACCGCGGTCTGAGCCGCGATGAGCACGAAGGCGCTGCTGATCGAGTCGACGAGACCTTTTGTGACGGCGCTGATCTTCGTGTCATCACGACTCACCGCGATTGTCACCGGATCGGTGAAGACGGCGGAAGCAGTGACGGAGACACCGGGCAGCAGGTCAGTGAAGGTGTTCGTGGCTGAGGTGATGACCTGCTCCGCGGAGGTTCCCTTCCAGAGGGTGACACTTGCATTCTGCGCGGTCTTGATCATGGCGCTGCCCAATGCCATCAGGACATCGTTCGCGTCTGATCTGTCTGCGGCGGCACCCTGGTAGACACGGAAAGAAGAATCCGCTCCGGTCGTCTTACTGGAGAACTGCAGACGGTAGAGCTTGGTGCCACTGCCGTCCACGCCCGAGGCCACCTTTGTGGCGGTGACGCCGGCGGTCGAGGAGTTGATGGCCGAGGCGACATCATCGAGGGAGTTCGAGGCCGGCGTGATCTCGAGCGGCGTGCCCGAGTGGCCGACGATCGTGATGGTGGAGGGTGAGGGCCACGCGGCCATGGCAGCGGAGACGCCCACCTGGGACTGGGCGAGAGCACTGACGACGACCTGGAGTTCCCCCGCGCTAGCTCCCGTCGCGACGGCGACGGTGAGGGCGGGGGACGAGCTGGTCGCGGAGTAGAGATCGAGGCTTCCCACCTTCGCGGCGGCGGTCGCGGAATCTGCGAGCGTCGCCATGCGCGTGTTGAGGCCCTGAAGGGCGGAAATCATCGTGTTGCTGGTCGTGACCTGGGTCTTGAGCAGATTCTGGGGAGCGGCTTCCGCCGTCATGAGCTGGGTGATGAGGGAGGTGGTGTCGAGCCCGCTGGAGAGCCCGTCGAGGGAGATTCCCATGTCTATCCGTCCCTTCATCTGGCGGTGGTCGAAGACTGTGCAAATGGTGCGGTAAACGCCCGGCGGCTATCACGGTGAGAGGTCCAGTTCCCCTCGCGACAAGCCGCCGGGCGTTGGTTGTTACACGCCGGCCGAGCTATCCGTTTCTAGCGGAGGAGCTGAAGAACGCCCTGGTTGCCCTGGTTGGCCTGCGCGAGCATCGCGGTGCCGGCCTGGGACAGGATGTTGGAGCGCGTGTACTTGACCATCTCGGCCGCCATGTCGGTGTCGGTGATACGCGACTTCGCCGCCGTCAGGTTCTCGGTGGAGACGGCGAGGTTGCGGATGACGCTCTCGAACCGGTTCTGGCTCGCACCCAGGTCGGCGCGAGCCGTCGATACCGAGGTGATCTGCGTGTCAAGGGTCGCGATTGTTCCCGAAGCGCCTGTCACTTTCGCTGCGCTTGAGAAGCCGTCGTCTCCTTTACCCGTGGTCGCCTCGACCGTGAGTGCAGTGACCGCAGCCCCAATAGCGAGAACATTGGTTGTCGAGACATTGATCTGGTCGGAGGTGGTGCCTCCAGCGCCAATCTGAAACGTCAACGACAGAGCGGGGTCTGCCGCGGCGCCACCGGCTGTAGCTCCATTGCCCTGAAGAAGCTTGGTTCCATTGAAGTTGGCGTTCTGACCAATGCGAGTGAGTTCCGCTCCGAGCGCCTTGACCTCCGTGGAGATCGCACTGCGCGAAGCGCCGTTGTTCGAGTCGTTACCGGCCTGAACAGCGAGGTCACGAACGCGCTGCAGGATGGTCTGAACCTCGGAGAGCGAACCTTCAGCGGTCTGGATAACGCTGATGCCGTCCTGCGCGTTGCGGCTGGCGACCGTGAGGCCACCGACCTGCGACTGCAGACCCTGGGAGATTGCGAGGCCAGCTGCGTCATCCGCGGCGTGGTTGATGCGAAGACCGCTGGAGAGCTTCTCCAGCGACTTTGCGAGATCGTTCTGCGTGTTGCTGAGGTTCCGGTACGAGTTGAGTGCCGAAATGTTGGTGTTGACCTGCATACCCATGATGTATTCCTCCGTGATGTTGGGTTATTCGAATCGGCCCATCCATGGTCCGACATCTTCAGCTATCGGCCGTTCGCACAATCGCGTTAGAAGCCGGGCTGAATTCCTTTTTTGCTGTTTCGTTACGACGCCGCCGCGCTGGAGGCCTCTGACCGAGAGAGGTGGGAGAGTTCGGCCATCGCGTAGCTGGCGACGCGAGCAAGATAGGCGCTGCGGGCGGCGGGTGCAATGCGGGACACGGGCTGGTATCCGGTTCCGGCGCCGACGGGCGATTCGTCCGAATAGTACGCGTCAGAATAGTGCGTCTCGAGTCCGTCGCGCAGAAGGCGGATGGCCTCGGCGCGCTGCTGCGAGACGGCAGAGTGGGTGATGCCCATCTCGTCGGCGATCTCCTTGACAGAGCGATCTTCGAAGTAGACCTGGCGCACGATGATGCGCATCTTCTCGGGAAGCGCCTCGACAGCAGCAGCCAGGTAGTCGAGTCGCTCTGACGAAAGAAGTGATTCCTCGGGAAGGGCGGTGTCCGCGATGAGGAACTCTACGGTGGTGTCGTCAAGCGTGGTGACGGTGCGGGCCGCGTCGGTGAGGCCGGCGGTCACCTCGCTGCGGTCGACTCCAAGCGAGGATGCGATTTCGTCGACAGAAGGGGTGCGACCAAGGGCAGCGGTGAGGGTCTCCTTTACCGCAAGGGTCTCCTTGATTCGATGACGTGCGCCGCGGCTCGCCCAGTCGCTCGAACGCATCTCGTCGGCGAAGGAGCCGACGATACGGCGACGGGCGAATGCCCCGAACGGGATGCCGAGGGTCGGGTCGAAGGCATCCGCCGAAGTGATGAGCGCCACCGCGCCGGCCGACGCCAGGTCGTCACGGGAGAGGTGGGTAGCCTTCGCCCAGACCTCGGAGACGAGGTAGCCCACCAGTGGAAGATTTTGCACAACGAGCGCGTTGCGTTCTGTCTTGTTCACGTGCCTTGCCCCCGGATGCGATCCCAGTGATCGCGTTGCGGTCGACGCCTTCGTGTATCGGATGAAGAGTGCGCCTGCTAAAAAACGGACTGTTTTCGGGTAAGGGTCGTGCAGGTGGAGCGAGTACATCGGGTGGGGTTTCGGGTGGCTACTGAAGTGGGTGTGAAACGAATTCAAGGGTCCGATTACCCGTTGATCTGAGGCGACTCTATCGGCGGAAAGTACCCCGCCCTGCCCCCCGTTTTAGTGGTATTTGCTCGACTTTTGGCCCCATTATGGGGGCGAACGTACCCCGATCGGCTTCACTGGTCCCCCATGTTGAGGACATATCGAATACCCAACTCCGCGTTTTGCCCGCGTCGCCTCTTACCTCAGGGCTAGCCTTGCCGATAGTTCATCTCGTCAAGCGAGGTGGAGAAAATGCAGTCGGTAGAACGAGCACGAGAGCCGTCCGCACTGGTGGATGACCGGATGGGGGCCCGCATGAGCGCGAACGAACTCTCCGCCTGCCTGTGGCGAGAGCGAGAGCTCCTCGACCTGCTGGCATTCAAACTCGAGGAGGAGCAGTTTCTGCTCACCACCGGCAAGTCTCGCTGGCTGCAATACGCCACTCGAGAGGTCGAACAGGTGATGGAGCGCCTGCGCGCCGCGGGACTTGCGCGATCGGTCGAAGCAGCCGTCGTCGCCGAAGAGTGGGGCGCGCCCCAGAACGCGACCCTGCGCGAACTCGTCGACACCGCGCCGGATGGCCCCTGGGCCGATATCTTCAGCGCACACCTGAATGCCCTCACCGAGTACACGGAGCAGATCCGCGACCTCCGCGACCTCAACGAGCACTACCTGCGAACGGCCCTGCGTTTCATCCAGGAGGCACAGGCCGACGGAGGCACCGAGAGCGGCACCTACGACGCTAACGGTGAATCCGGCAATGCCACTCCCTCGGCCCAGATCTTCGATCTGAAGCTGTGACCCGATGAGCACATTTAGCGGTCTGAATACGGCTCTGACCGGCCTCAACGCCGCTCGTCAAGGACTCGACGTCGTCGGGCAGAACATCGCCAATTCCGGGACAAAGGGGTATACCCGCCAGCGGGTGAGCACAGCCGCGGCTGGATCCCTCCCGCAGATCGGTCCGCTTGTACTCATCCGGGCACAGGTCGGCCAGGGGGTTACCGTCGACGGAATCGCCCGACTCGGTGACGTGATTCTCGACGGGCGCGTTCGCAGCTCGGCCGCGACATCCGGCAACCTCGCCGTGCGCTCCAATGCCCTGAACACCGTCGAGGCTTCTCTCAACGAGCCGGGCAAGAACGGCATCTCCGACCAGCTGCAGAAGTTCTGGTCCGCCTGGGGTGATGTCTCGAATCGAGCAGGTGAAGAGGCTCCGGCTGGCGTGCTCCTGCAGAAGGCCAGCCAGCTCGCGGGCCAGATAGCCACCGGCTATTCGGCTGTCGACTCCGCCTGGAGCGATGTGCGCACCAAGCTCGACGGCATGGCGGCTGAGCTCAATGATGCCGGCACCCGGGTCGCTGCTCTCAACGGTCAGATCCGCGAGACCCTCGCCACGGGCGGATCCGTGAACGAGATGCTCGACCAGCGCTCGGCACTCACCTCGTCTATTGCCGCTCTCACGGGCGGCACCGTTCGCACTCTTCCCGACGGCACCGCCGAGGTGCTCGTGGGCGGAAATGCGCTGGTCTCCGGCGACGTTTTTCGCTCGGTCACCGTCACCGGCACCAACTCTCTCGCCGGGGTGAGCGGCTCGCCCGTCGCCCTGGAGTGGACCAATCGCCCCGGGCAGTCCGTCGCGGTCGAATCCGGTGAGATCGCCGGCTCGATCTCGATGCTCGCGGCGGCCAACGGCACCGGCACCGGTGGCGCGATCGCGGAGGCCGCGGCGGGCTACAACAGCTTCGCCACCTCCCTCGCCAACACGGTCAACACCGCCCACCAAGCCGGCGCAACCCCCTCCGGCACCACCGGCCTCGACTTCTTCGCGATCTCGACCAGTGGCCCAGCCGCCCTCGGCCTGTCTGTCGTGCCCACCAGCGCGTCCCAGATCGCAAGCGGTACCCCGGGCGCGGGAGGCAGCAACGGCGGCAATGCCGATGCGATCTCGCAGCTCGGCTCGGCCGCAAACTCTCCCGACTCCGTCTGGTCGGCTTTCGTCACAAAGATCGGCACGGCGTCGAAGACCGCACTGCAGCAGGCCACCCTTGCCGACTCGGTGACCGCCGCCGCGACCGCTTCGCAGCTCGCCAACTCCTCGGTCGACCTCGACGAGGAGAACGTCAATATGCTGACGTTCCAGAAGGCCTACCAGGGCGCCGCCCGGGTGATGACCGCGGTCGACGAGATGCTCGACACTCTCATTAATCGCACCGGAATAGTGGGGAGGTAGATCATGGTCAATCGAGTGACTAGCCAGACCAGGATGGCGAACTCGCAGTTCAACCTGCAGTCCGCAGCCGCGCTGCTTGCCAAGCTGCAGGACAGCGCGACGAGCCTGAAAAAGATCACCAAGCCCTCGGACGACCCGACCGGCACCGCAGACTCGATGCGCGTCCGCGCCGCCCAGAGCCAGACCGCCCAGTTCGGGCGCAATATCGAAGATGGCATCGGGTGGCTCTCCACCGTTGACGCAACTCTCAGCGCCTCCACCGACATCATGCACCAGGTGCGCGATCTCACCGTGCAGGGTGCCAACGACGGTGCGCTCTCGCCCACCGCCAAAGAGGCGATCGCCACGGCTCTTGAAGGCCTGCGTTCCGATCTGCTCGGCACAGCGAACACCACCTACCTCGGCCGCACCGTCTTCGCCGGCAGTTCCGATGCCGGTGTCGCGTTCCGGCCAGACCTCAGCTACACCGGCACCGGGGCATCCGTCTCGCGTCGTATCGATACCAACGCCACAGTTCAGGTGGATGCCGATGGCGCAGCCGCCTACGGCAGCGGGTCGAGCTCGGCGTTCGCCCTCATCGACACCATCGTCGCCGACCTGCGCTCTGGCGTGAATGTGGGCCCGAGCCTCGCCGCGATCGACAGCCGGATGACCGCGCTGCTCAACACCCAGACCGCCGCCGGCGCCCGTCAAAACCAGATCAGTGCAGCAAAGGATGCCATCGTGTCGAAGACCGGGAACCTCGAGGCCCAGCGCGCGGGAATCGAAGACATGGACGTGGGAGAGATCGTGATCAAGCTCAAGCAGCAGGAGGTCACCTACCAGGCAGCTCTCGCCGTAACCGCGCGCACGCTGCAGCCCACCCTGATGGACTTCCTCCGATGACCGCTTCCCTTGCCTTCGTGTCACCCCCCGCCGGGCTCGCGCCGCTCACCCAATTCACCCTGAACGAGGTGTCGGGGGCCGACGGCCTGTACTCGCTCCGCGCGGTCGACAACAGCGCGATCCGGCTCTTCGTGCTCGACGCCGCAATCTATCTGCCTGACTACTCCCCCGAGATCTCCGACGACCACTGCCTGGCTATCGATCTGCACTCCGCGGAGGACGCGATGGTACTCGTGGTCGCGAACCCGGCCGAGACCGGCACGCGCCTGAACCTCCGAGCACCGATCGTGGTCAACGTTCACACCGGCGTCTGCGCCCAAGTGATACTGGACGACCAAGACTGGCCGCTGCAGGCGGAGCTGGCGGCGCGCTCGGCCTGATCCGGCCTGCGAAGCGCCCCGGGGCATCCTCCTCGGCTAGAGTGACCTGCATCGAGACCACCCGTCATTCTCTTTAAGGGCCGGTATGTCACAGCTCGTCCCCATCCCGTCGCCGGGAATCCCCCTCTCCTTCGGCGACCCGGGCGGGCCGCTCGTGATAGTGGTGCACGACTGGTACGGCCGCCTTCCCTGGCTCGCGAGCTACGGGGAGGCGCTGGCAAGCCAGGGATACCGTGTGATCGTGCCTGATTTCTATGCGGGTGTCGCAACCATCGAGATGGCCACCGCAGAAGTTCTCATGGCCCAACTTGAGGTCGCTGGCGCGCTGGCAGAACTCGACGACATCATCCGGGTCGCCCGCGCGGAAGGCTCGACACGAGTAGGAGTCGTCGGCTTCTCGCTCGGCGGCTGGCTCGCCCTGCTGCACGCGCAGAGTGGATCAGCGGATGCAGTCGTCGCCTACTACGCGACTCTCGGACCTGCCCAGCACGGCATCATCCCGGCCCCGGTGCTGCTGCACCTGGCCGAAATTGACGAGTGGGACGAGGGCGAAGATCCCGAGTCGTTCATCGACCGGCTGAAGGACCACGGCACTCCGATCACCGACTGGACCTACCTCGCCACTGTGCACTCCTTCGCCAACGCGAGCATCACTGATCGAGTGGATGTCAACGCTGCCGCCCTCGCCTTCGCCCGGACGTCATCGTTTCTCGAGGACCACCTGCTCAGCTGACCGGCTTCGACAGGCCGTACTCGGCGTCACACAGCCAGGTCGACCCGCGATCCGGTCTGCAACGATTCCCGTGCCGCGAGCGCCACCGCGAGTGCCAACACCGCCGCGTCCACTGAGCAGAATTCTGGAACGGATCCGGCTCTCACGCACTCGAGGAAATATTCGGCCTGGTTACGGTACGGATTGTGGGCGGCGATCATCCGCTCGGTCACGCCCGTGGCGGTCTGCAGCCGGACGGTATCCGGCACCACCAATCGCACCCCCGAATCGAGAGCCCCCGAATAGCCATAGGTCGCAAGCCCCGCCGAGCCGACCAGGTCAAGGGTGGAGGCGAAAGTGAATCCGGGCGGCATCCCCATAAAGCCGATGACGTGTCCCACCCCGCCTCCCTCATAGTCCACGATTGCCTCGACCGGGCCATCCGGGTGCGTGCGGCGCGCGGTCACCGCGAGGGGTCTGCCGAGGAAGAGGTTGAGCTGGTCGAAGTCGTGGATGCTGAAATCGACGACGATTCCGCCGGACTTTGACTCGTCATGCCACCAGGGCGACAGGCGCGGTGCCGTGCTGAACCGGCCAGCCCGGATGGAGAGCACCGCTCCGAGTATCCCGCCCTCTACCAATTCGCGGATAACGCGGTAACCGTCGAAGAACCGCACCACGTGAGCCACCATGAGCACCCCGGCACTGCGCGCCGCCTCATCGCGAAGGGCGACCGCTGCGGCAATGGTGAGGGCGATTGGCTTTTCGAGTAACACGCTCTTACCCTCCCGCAGTGCGCGGATCGCGATGTCGACATGGGTCGGCGTCGGAGTGCAGACCGAGACGATGTGCACCTGCGGGTCGGCCAGAATCACACCGAGGTCCGGCTCGAATCGCGCGCGCGGAGCGTGCGGCAGCGGTGGGCCATCCGTCAGTGCGCTGACATAACGGATGCTGTCGCCGAGCCCGAGCTCGCTCCATGCCCGCGCGTGGGCGTGTGCCATCGCCCCGCGGCCGATGATCGCAATGCCGGTCATACCTGTGTCGCCGGGGTGCGCACCCGGTCAACCTCACGAACGAGCCGCCGATGGAATTCGATATCCACTTCTCGCCCCAGGTGTCGAAGAGCGAGCACGGCCGCTCCAACAACGCCGTCTTCCACCGTGACCAGCTCAAACCCGCCCGCGGCAGCCCGCAACCGGTGGGTGAAGATGTCGGGGGCTCGTGCGAGGCCCGCTGCTAGCACGCTGCCTCCGAGGACGACGCAACCGTCGACTTCCGGCTTGACATCCGATTCGACAGCGGCGGCGAGCAATCGGGCGATTGCTGACGCGGCGACCTCGAGAATGTCGCGAGCCACCACATCCGGCGTCGTCTCGCTCGCGATATCTCCGTGCTCGACCGCCTCGAAGGCCAGGGGGGCGAATCGCGCAAGTTCGACCGGGCGGAGCGCGTAGAGCTCCCGCACCAGTTGCGAAAGTTCCTCCGACCGCCCTCGACTTCGGACGCCGGTGCGCTCGATGCCGGTCGCCGTGAGCAGGAGCGGAGTGAGTGCGGTCGACGGGCCGAGCCCGTCGAGTGATGCGACAACGGCGCGTGCGATCTGCTGCCCGATCCAAAATCCCGAGCCGGTGTCGCCGAGCAGCCACCCTGACCCGCCCTTCACCGTGTGGATGTGCCCGTCAACCACTCGGGCAGCGATCGCGCCCGTACCGGCAATGACTGCGTAGCCGTGGTGATCCGAGGTACCGGAGCAGAAAGTTCCGAGCAGGTCCGGTTCGATCACGCTGCGCCCGTGGAGGCCGAGATGTGCCAAGCGCGCGTCCAGCAGTGCGAGAAATGGCGCCGTCGCAGTGCCGGCCAGGGCAACGACGACGAACGAATCTGCCGCACTTCCCGAGGCTGTGCCACCCAGAGCCCGCTCGACCGCGAGCCCGAGGGCATCGACGGCGGCGGCGATTCCGACAGCCGTCGGGTTTCCTCCCCCGGCGCGCCCGAATCCCCGGCATTCTCCGTTGACGTCAAACAGCACCGCCCGTGAGGAGGTGCCGCCGGCGTCAATTGCCAAAATTCTTCGCATTGTTACTTCTTCGAAATGTTTGGGATCTGAGCACACTGTACTGTAAGAATAATTTTCGTCACAGTGTGCAAAAGGAGATTGAAATTACCATCGCTTCTCTTCCGCCCGTCGCCGTCACCGGCGAGCACGCCACTGGCGTGGCCAACCGCATCCTCTCGCGGCGGCCGGAGATGTCGGGGGCCATGGCGAAGATTGCCGACTATCTCCTCGAATATCCGCAGGCGCCGCTCAAGCTCTCCATCGGCCAGCTTGCAGCCAAAGCAGGCGCTTCCGCGGCCACTGTCACCCGCTTTTGCCGTCTGATCGGCTACCAGGGGTACGTGCCGTTCCGAGTGAGCATCGCCACCGACTTCGGCCGCAGCACTGCCCGAGAATCGTGGAAGACCGATATCGGCCGCGCCTTCGGACCGCACGATCCCGCCGCCGATGTGCTCAGTACTCTCATCAACGCCCACGCGCGAACCCTGCGTGAGACCGCCGCGGCAATCGACCTCCCACTGATGCAAAAGATCGCTAAGCGCCTGGCGACGAGCAGCCACGTCGACATCTATGGCGTCGGTGGCAGCGCCTTTCTCGCCGAAGAGATGCAGGCGAGGCTCTATCGCATCGGGATCAACGCGCATGTGTGGTCAGAAGTGCATGCCGGGCTGACGAGCGCCGCCATCCAAAATGTCGAGTCGGTCGCCATCGGAATCTCGAATTCCGGACGAACCGAAGAGACCATCCAGATGCTGCGGGAGGCAGGGCGCGCGGGAGCGCTCACCGTCGCCATCAGTAATAATCCGACCTCACCACTCGCCGAGAATGCCGACCTCACGATCGTAACCTCGGTCTACGAGCAGTTCCTCCAGCCCGATGACCTCTCGGCCAAGCACGGCCAACTTCTCGTGCTCGACCTGCTCTACCTGCTCACCGCTCAGGAGAACTTCTCGCGGTCGACCAACAACCTCGCCGCCTCCGCGCTCGCCGTCGCTACGCACCGAAGACCACGGCGCACCCCGCTCTCGCCGCGCCCCGCGCGTGACACCGAGCCAACGAAGGAATGAAACAGGAGCAATCGTGTCAGACACTGTCACCCAGGCCAACCTGGACAGCCGCTTCACAAGCGAAGTCCAGTCCAGAATCGACGCGCTCGCCGCGAGCGCGGAAGCCGGAGGTTTCGACGACGCCATAGCTCTCTTCGTCTCGGCCATCGAGCGCGGAGGGGTGATCCAGGCCTTTGGTACCGGACACTCCGAGGCCTTTGCGATGGAGATCGCCGGACGCGCTGGTGGACTCATCCCCACGAAGAAAATCGCCCTTCGGGATGTGGTGCTGCGCGGCAGCCTCGACATCAGCGCCCTCGGCGGTTCGTCGCTCGAACGCAATCCCGATATCGCCGACGAGCTCTATGCAATCGCGGAGGCCGGCCCCGACGACGTTTTCGTCATCGCCTCCAACTCGGGGGTCAACGGGTCCATCGTGGGGCTGGCTCTCGTGGCAAAGCAGCACGGACACGCCGTGGTCGCGGTCACGAGCCTCGACCACACCATGCGAGTCGACCCCAAGCACTCCAGCGGCAAGCGCCTGCGCGACGTGGCGGATGTGGTGATCGACAACCTCGCGCCGTTCGGCGACGCCACGATCGAACTGCCCGGTGGAATCCCGGTCGGTGCGGTGTCATCCATCACCGCCGCGTACATCGCGCAGTTGCTGACCATCGGTACCGCCCGGCGGATCGCGGCGACGGGCGCGACGCCTCCCCTGTACATCTCTGCGAATATTCCCGGCGGCGATGAGCACAACAGGGCCCTCGAACTGCGCTACAACATCACTCGCAACGTCTGATTTCGAAGCCTCAAGAATCCCCGTCCCACGAAAAAATGAAAGGCAGTACAGAATGACACTCACAGAGAAGCCCTTCCAGCGTCGCCAGTTCCTGCGCGGCGCCGTTGCCGCGGCCGTCTTCATTCCCGCCACAGGAATGCTCGCCTCCTGCGCCGCCGGAGGAGGAGGCACGACGACGCCGGGCGGCACCGTCTCGGCGAAGAACCCGTTCGGCATGGTTGACAAGTCAACGGTCGACGCGGTCATCTTCAAGGGCGGCTACGGAATCGACTACGCCGACTTCGCCGGAAAGATCGTTGAGAAGCAGCAGGCGGGATCCACCGTCAAGGTCACGGCAGCCACCAACATTGCGCAGACCCTCCAACCTCGATTCGTCGGGGGCAACCCGCCGGACGTCATCGATAACAGTGGCGCGAATCTCATCGGCATCAACACCATTCGCGCCCAGCTCGAAGATCTCACCTCGGTGATCGAGGCGAAGAACCTCGAGGGCAAGGTCATCAAGGACACGCTGTACGCCGGCGTGATCAAGCCGGGCACCTTCGACGGCAAATTCGTGCAGCTCAACTACGTGCTCACCGTCTACGCCATGTGGTATTCCGCCGCGCTGTTCGAGAGCAACAGCTGGAGTGTTCCCACCACCTATGAGGAGGCACTCGCCCTCGGCGCCAAGGCCAAGGCCAAGGGCAAGTACCTGTTCGGCTGGGGCAAGGAAGCGGCCACCTACTACCAGACGATGGCTATCGCCTCGGCGATCAAGGAGGGGGGCGACGATGTGCGCCTCGCGCTCGAGAACCTGAAGGACGGATGCTGGTCGCTGAAGCCCCTCCAGGATGTCTTCGCCGGCCTCAAGAAGATCATCGATGCCGGCTACATGCAGCCGGGTGGTGCGGGAACCCAGTTCACCGCCGCCCAGGCGCAGTGGAGCAACGAGGAGAAATTCCTGCTGTATCCCTCGGGCGGTTGGATCGAGAATGAGATGAAGACGCAGACCAAGTCCGGATTCAAGATGACCGGTGCTCCCGAACTGACGGTGACGACGTCATCCAAGTTCCCGCAAAAATCGTTGCACTCCACCGCGGGCGAAGGCTACATCGTGCCATCCCAGGGCAAGAACGTGGCCGGTGGCAAAGAGTTCCTGCGCACGATGCTCTCCAACGACGCGGCGGTGAACTTCGCGAAGACGACGTTCTCGTCCACCATTGTGAAGGGAACCATTCCGGCGGATGGCTTCGGCTCGACGGCCCTCGTCTCGCAGGTGAAGCTTCTGGAAGGCGCAGGCAGCGACGTGTTCTCGTGGAACTTTGTGGACCTCTACGGACTCAACACCGACCAGCTTGTGGTGTGGAACACGTTCCTACAGGGCGACTCCTCGGTCGCGACACTGACCTCGAGCCTGCAGTCCATCACCGACAAGGTGCGCAACGACAGCTCGGTGAAGAAGGTCACGGTCACATGACCGCAATCGTCCCACCCACTGCAGCGCCGGCCGGCAGAGTCCCTGCCGGCCGGCGCTGGAGCCGGCGTGACCTGACTTTCGACAAGATCAGCTTCATGGTCGTGTTTCTGGTCGTGCCCGTACTCGGCTACGTGCTGTTCGTGGTGTGGCCGTTCATCCAGGCCTTCTACTACTCGCTCACCGACTGGTCTGGTTTCACGCCAGGAATGAACTTCATCGGCCTCGTGAACTACGCCAAGCTCTTCTCCGACGACATCTTCCTGAAGGCGATGGGTAACAGCCTCATCCTGGTGATCGTGCTTCCGATCATCACGGTGGTACTGAGCCTGATCCTCGCCTCGCTCGTGACCGTGGGTGGCCCGAGTCACGGCCCGGTTCGCGGTCTCCGCAACTCGAGCGTCTATCGGGTCGTGTCGTTCTTTCCCTATGTGATCCCCGCCATCGTGATCGGCATCATCTGGGGACGGGTCTACGACCCGAGCGCCGGCCTGCTGAACGGGATCCTGACCGGTCTCGGGTTCGACCAGTACCAGTCCTTCGCCTGGCTGGGCGAGCAGCGCACCGCCATGATTGCGACGATCTTCGTGATCGTCTGGGGGCTCGTCGGGTTTTATATGGTGCTGTTCGTCGCCGCGATCAAGGGGATCCCGGCCGAAATCTTCGAGGCGGCGCGTATCGATGGGGCTGGCCGGTTCCGCACCGCGGTGACGATCACGATCCCGCTCATCCGAGACAACATCCAGACCGCCTACATCTACATGGGCATCCTCGCGCTGGACGCCTTTGTTTACATGTCGGTGCTCAACGCGGGCGGCGGGCCCAACAACTCGACCCTTGTCATGGCGCAGCAGCTCTTCACCACGGCGTTCACCAAGGGCCAGTTTGGACTCGCCTGCGCCATGGGTGTCGTGCTGGCACTCGTCACGCTGGCGTTCGCCGGTCTCGTATTTGTGGTGAACCGGCTTACCGGCGGAACGAACGAGGTGGCAGAATGACCACGATCAAGGCGGATGTCCCGGCCCGCGTCATCACTCGCAAGTCGACGCCAACGACGAGTGACCGAGTCGTCGGCGGAATCTCGCACACCATCCTCACCATCTGGTCCCTCATCGTGGTGCTTCCGCTGCTCTGGACGGTCATGTCTTCGTTCAAGACGAGCTCCGAAATCTTCTCGTCGCCTTTTTCGCTACCGTCGAAATGGAACTTCGACAACTACGTCGGCGCCTGGACCACCGCCGGCATCGGCAGCTTCCTGCTGAACTCGATCATCGTGGTGTTCGGTGCCCTGGCCGTCACGATGCTGTTCGGGGCGATGTGCGCATATGTGCTCGCCCGGTTCCAGTTTCCAGGAAACCGAGCCATCTACTACCTGATGCTCGCCGGGCTCACCTTCCCGATCTTCCTCGCGATCGTGCCGCTGTTCTTCGTGCTGCGCAACATCGGACTGCTCAACACGCTGCCCGGCCTCATCCTCACCTATGCGGCGTTCGCGTTGCCGTTCACCGTGTTCTTTCTTTTCTCGTTCTTCAAAGCGCTTCCCCTCTCGATCGCCGAGGCGGCGGCCCTGGATGGCGCGGGCGAATGGCGCACGTTCTTTCAGGTGATGCTGCCGATGTCCCGCCCCGGGCTCGCGACCGTGGCCATCCTCAACTTTGTCGGCCTGTGGAACCAGTTCCTGCTGCCGGTGGCACTGAATACCGACCCGAAGAACTACGTGCTCACCCAGGGCATGGCGTCGTTCGCGTCCCAGGCCGGATACTCGGTCAACTTCGGGCAGCTCTTCGCCGGAGCCGTCATGACGATCGTGCCGGTGTTCATCGTCTACCTGGTCTTCCAGCGCCAACTGCAGGGTTCGGTGTCGCAGGGCACGAGCAAGTAGTCTCCTGCTGCGCCCGGCGCGCCCTCTGCGCCCGTGCGTGACACTCGTGCCCGCATATTCAGGCGCGAGTGTCACTCAGGGGCGCGCGCGCACGTCCCAGAGGTGATGCGTGGGATCGTGGGCGAGATAGACCGCGAAGCTCGCGACGGTGAAACTGGCGCCGTCACTGCGGCGGCCGGGACGGTCCCACGAATCTTCCGGCACCGCGTCAAAGGCATCCGCGAGCGCCGAGCCAGCCTCGAGAAGCTCGGCCGCGACCGTTGCGGGGTCCTGCTCGCTGTACCGTTCCACTACCGCGGTCTCGTCCTGGTCCCAGTCGGCATAGACCGGGTCGTTTTCGTCGAGCATCAGAATGAGGCGTATGCGGTAGAGGCGGAACACGTCGCGCACGTGTGCGGCGTATTCGAGCCCGGACCAGGTGCTGTCATCAGGGCGCACCGCCACATCCGCACGCTCCAGCACCGCCGGCCAGGCCGCGGCGTTCGAGCGTATGATTTCAGCGACCTCGCGCTCGGTACAGCTTGCGGCGTCGAAGCCGCACTCGGCACAGGGTCGTTCCAACACCCAGGTCCAGTTTTTGGTGTCGGGGATGATCGGCATGCTCCCATAATGGCGCACGAAAGCCAGCGGTCTCACACCCCATCCATACTGAGTAGCCCGTGCGCACCTTCTGCAGGCACGCTGAACGCGCGGTGAGCGTCTGCTACCAAACTATGCAGGCGGTGGTGTCGAATACCTAGTCAGGCGAGACA
>ENA-OBIO01000344-OBIO01000344.1-metagenomes-genome-assembly--contig:-NODE-344-length-26093-cov-28.3634_pt1 | contig 26093 bp, 22 predicted proteins | sample MGYA00153383_OBIO01 | MGnify analysis MGYA00153383 | reverse complement strand
TGCTTTCATTGGTGTATTTTTTAATCTATTCTTATTGTACCTCATAACACCCGGAAGTGCTGTAACAATCTAGATCGACATTAATTTGTATTGAATGCGAAAAATGTACAAGGGGTTTACCGTGGGATAGGGGCGGGTTTTAGAGATTGTTAATTAACCTAAATATTGGTGAAATCCGCCCCTATAAGCCAAATTAAAAATTGGCGGCGTAAGTTACGTCAAATTGGCGACACAGGGTGATGCAGCAGTAGTTTGGTCGATCGAATACTAAGTTGTAATTCATCTCGCCATCTATTTTGGTAATGGGCTGCTTTAAAGGGATGCCGTGAATGTCGTATTGGCGGCGTTCTAAGGCACTCCAGTCGATAATTTTGAAGTCGATTTGGTTCTGCAACTCAGTTGCGATTAGATATAATTCCATCTTGTCTTGAACTTTCCCAGTTAGAGGAATTTTGATTAACACTGACTGCGTGACAAGGGGTTTTTGGTCGTTGGGATGCTTCTGGGTGTGGCAATTGGTTAGTTCTATATCGTAAGGTTCTACCTTGAATTTCTCTCCAGCGGCGATCGCAGATGAGTGCAAGTCTTTCAGGGACTTTTCTAGGTGAGGGATTAGCCCTAAGTCTGGATCGCACAGCAGTTTGCGAATATTGGAGGTTTCAGTGACTGTCATTTTAGATTTTTGATGTTATTTTTTGATTCTTAACTTCTAGCTTACTCCGAAAAGTAGCCCTATTCAACTATCCTTCCGACATACTATCAAAAACCTCATCTGTGGTCAGTATGCCGGGTTAACAAGACATTTTTTACCTTAATCCTTTCAGATTATTTTTTGCTAATTTTCCAGAGATTGAGCTCGACATTACCGCCAGCCGGATCTATTTGATAATTTTGCTGTTGAATTGCCGATCGCAAAGCTGAGGACGGTCTGTATAAAAACAACTCACTGAAACCGCCAGGAATTTTCGGGGCTTGTGGTTTTTTCCGTAGCAATTCTCGATTTTTGTAGCAAGAAGTGTAACATCGGGGTTCGATTAGCAGTTTGACTTTTGGTTGTAGCCGATAACTTAAAGGCATGATGTATGCAATATTCGTATCGCTGATAATCAAAGGATTGCTAGCTGCATTAACTATTCTGATCGCTTCCAAATCGGCGCGCAACCAACCGCTACCTTTATTCCACCAACTATCCGCCCCAGAACTAACTCCAGCGGATATAATACCAGCCGAAAACAATGCTACTATAGCTATTTTCCACCATTTTTGCTGCTTGAAATTATCGAGATTCCTGCTAATTTTGGTAGACAACAAGTAAGCAACTGCTAGCTGAATTCCCACATAACAAGGAACTAAATATCGTGGATTTGCCGATCGCCTGCCACCTTGAAATATATCAGGTATCGCTAAAAACAAAGCAGTTGTGCTAATCAGCAACAATATCAACAACCACGCTTCTGTTGGTGCTTGCTTGCACAGAAAATAAATTGCGTATCCAACTAAAGCCAGAATGATTAGACTCACGGGAATTAGCAACGCTAATTGTGTGAAGTTGGCAGTGCCATCAATGCCGATATCAAAAAATGCGATGGTGACGGAACCAACCCATCTAGTAACTAATCTTAAGAAATTTGTTTGTTGAGCCCATACTGTTGTACTTCTAATTTGATCGAAGTTTTCTACAGCATTAACTAGAGAAGGAATCGCGAAGATAAATGCTACTAAAGCTGCCGCATAATACGGAATAAATGTTTTAATGTTGCGCCAGTTAGCCATGATGGTGATGTAGATTGCGTGAGCCGCAGCGACACAGACAAATAACAAGTGAGTGGAAAGTCCCATTGCTGTCATGAGTGCATATATTGTCCAGTGATAAACCAGCCTAGTTGGGTTTTGATTTTCGTCGGTAGCGCGGGTTGCCCGCAACAGGGCGGCACTTGATAAAATAGTAGTAAGAGTCCACAAACTGTACTGTCTCGCTTCTTGGGCGAACAGGATGTGGTAGGGAGAAATCGCAAAAAGTGCGATCGCCATCCAAGCCACTGTTGAGGATTCAAATAACTCCCAAGCCAACCAATAAATAGCGGGAAATACCAGCAAGCTAATGACGGCTGCTAAACTTCTCATTGCTGTCACAGAACTGCCGAACCACTGCGCCCACCATCGGGCTAGTATGTAATACATCGGCGGGTGCTGAGGGTCTTCTGTTACTAAAGAATGTAGCGTGTGAGTTAAATTGTGTTCTGAATTTATCTGCTGATATTTTTGTAAATCTGAGGGCAAGACTATTTGTTTGTACGAAATTCTTTTGATAATTTGGGCTTCGGTGTAGCCGGAAACTCTCAGAGAGGTATAGGTTTCATCGATCCAGTAAAATTTGCGATCGAGATTTACGAATCGAAAGAAAATACCGATTACTAATACAGCAATTATCAGAAAACCCAACCAATTTCTTGGAACATTAAAACGTATTTTTCCAACCACAGTTCACTTTTTTAGCAAATTACTCAAAATTATATCTTGATTTTTTAGAGTGTAAATAGTTGAAATTTTATAAGGAGTATTTTTTTCTATTTCAGTTTTTAATTCTAGGGAAAGGACGTACACAAAAATCTCGTTAAAATTTTGAGGAATTTTAACAATTTTAGGCGGCAATACTAAAAATTTAGTTGGGGAATTGATGAGGTAACTCAGACCGAGTAAATTGCCGATCGTATCTACACCATACACCCACAAGTCTGTTATGAGTAATGGCCGAGAAGCTGAGTTGATTGTGCGGGCGATCGGGATGTTAATATAAGAGCGGTCTTTATTCCACCAAGAGTCTGCTGGTAAATAGATGCAGCAGGATATAATTCCAATAGAAAGCAAAGCAGCCATAACCAGCCTCCACAGCTTTTGGAATTGGACTGTCACTGTAGGAGATGTAATTTTTTCAGCGAGCAGGTAAGCAACAGATATCTGCATTCCTAAATAACAGGGAATCATGTAGCGAGTGTTGATCGAGCGAATTCCGCCCAAGATTAAGTCCGCTGGCAAGAAAATCGCTACAGTCACAAACGTCAATGTGACAACAAACAACCAAACACGCATTTGTGTCTGATTTAAGAGCCAATAAAAAGCATAGCAGCCAATTATTAAGATTGTGAAAATAACTGGAAAACTAAATATCAAATATAATCGCGGCAAATCCGAGTACAGTCCCACATCAAAAAATTGACGGTTAATGTTCAAGACCCAATTTTTTATTAATTCTAAAACGGGAATTTTTAGAGACTGCCATGATGTTTTCTGACTGACACTACGCGAGTTTTGTAGAAAAACTATAGTCCAAGGAGACAGAGCAATAAATCCTGCTATTGATGCTATTAAATAGCCAATGACAGTTCTGTTAAGCCGCAATCTTTCTATAATTCCTACATAAATTCCATGCCCTAGCGCCACCATTGCAAATAATAGATGAGAATAAAATCCCAGTGCTACTGTTGCTGAATAAAGTGCCCAACTGTTGTTGGTTTTTAGCCGCATCCCCCGCAGCAAAGTTGCGCTTGAGAGTAAAACTACTAATATGAACAAGCTGTAAGGTCGAGCTTCTTGAGCGTAAACTATTTGAAAAGGCGATACAGCTAGTAATGAAACCGCCAACCAAGCTGTCAGCGAGGACCCAAATAATTCTAAGCACAGCCAATACATACAAGGCAATGCGAGCAAACTAAAAACTGCCGACATACTTCTAGTTACAGCCACTGAATCGCCGAACATTTGCACCCAAAGTCTCGTCGCTACAAAATACAGCGGAGCGAGTTGAGGTTCTTCTAATGCTAATCCTTTTACAGTATCAACTACGCTTTTTTCTGAATTAATCCGCTGATATTTTTGTAAGTATTTAATGTCCCGAATCTTACCGTCAGCTACTTGCTGAATAAACTCAGATTCTGTATAGCCAGATATCCGCAGGGATGTGTAACTTTCATCTATCCAGTAAACTTTCTGTCCTAGGTTGGCGAAGCGAAAGAATATGCCAAGAACTAATAAAATGACAATTACAACTCGCAGTTCCTTGGGAGGCATTGCATGAAAAGGATGCACTTTATTGCTGTTTTTATTGATTTTTATTTGTGCAATAACTTATTTTATATAAAATTGTTTAGTAAGGTGCACCGCCGGCGCACCCTACCAATAGGTTCTCTAGTCCACTCCTTCAATCGGCGCAAAACCTTGGCGCTGAATATTTTCAGTAATCGTGCGAGGTTCGAGAAATTGTAGCAAATAATCCGGGCCACCGGCTTTGGAACCAACTCCCGAAAGCTTGAATCCTCCGAAAGGTTGACGGGATACGACAGCGCCTGTGATACCGCGATTGATGTACAGGTTTCCGACTTCAAAATCGGCTTTTGCCCGATCGATATGCGAAGGTGTGCGAGAATACAATCCGCCGGTTAAAGCAAAATTAGTGTCGTTAGCAATCGCGATCGCCTCATTGAAATTCTTTGCCCGAATTACCGACAAAACTGGGCCAAAAATTTCTTCTTGGGCGAGAGTTGCTGTCGGCGAGACTTCCGTGACAATCACTGGGCCGACAAAATAGCCGGTTTCTGGTGCGGGCATTTCCAAAGCGATTTTCGCTTCGGCGCGACCTTTTTCGATGTACTCACGGATGCGTGATTGGGCGCTGGCATCGATTACAGGGCCGACTTGAGTGCCGGGATTTTCGGCAATACCCACGTTGAGCGATCGCGTAGCTTCTACCAATCTTTCCACAAAGACATCATATACCGATTCGACGACAATTACTCGCGAACAAGCGGAACATTTTTGGCCGCTATATCCAAACGCCGAATAGACAACGCCCGCCACAGCTTGGTCTAAATCCGCACTTTCATCGACAATAATCCCATTCTTGCCGCCCATTTCGGCAATAACTCGTTTCAGGTGTTTTTGTCCTGGTTGCAAAATCGCGGCATCGGCATAAATGCGGCAACCAACTTCCTGAGAACCGGTGAAGGTAATCATGTGAACATCGGGATGTTTCACCATGTAAGCGGCTACAGTTGAACCTTTGCATGGCACGTATTGAAATACGCCTTTGGGAATGCCAGCATCGACCAAAATTTCAGTAATCTTGGCAGCAATTACTGAGGAAAATTCCGCTGGTTTGAGCAAAGTACAATTCCCAGCTACTAAAGATGCAACTGTCATCCCCACGGGAATTGCGAGGGGGAAATTCCAAGGCGAAATAATCAAAGAAATCCCGCGTGGTTGATAGCTATAACGGTTATTTTCGCCTGCTATGTCATAATTTTGCCCTTGTTCCAACCGTTCCATTTCGTCAGCGTAGTAGCGGCAAAAATCAATAGCTTCGGAAACTTCGGCATCACATTCTCTGACTGGTTTGCCGACTTCAAATACCATCCAAGCTGACAATTCATGCCGCCTTTGTTCCATCAATTCTGCGGCTTTTCGTAATACGCCAGCCCGCTGTCTGACGGGAGTTTTCCGCCAACCGAGAGAGGCATCTTTGGCCGCTTGCAGGGCTTGTTTGGCTTGGGATTCCGAAAGCAATCCGATTTTGCCAACTACTTCTGTGGGGTTGGAAGGGTTGAGGGAATTGACTGTGGTTTCTGTGTTTTGGTATTCGCCGTTAATTAGGGGTAAATAGGTTTGTCCGAGGATTCCACGCACAGATTTGATGGCTGTTTCTGCTTGTTTACGGAGTTCGGTATTGGCGTAGTCTGTATCGGCGACGTTCGGAAATACTTTGGTGTAAACTAGCTGGTCATTGCCATTGGCGACTGGGGCGGCTAACAATTGTTCGATCGGCATTTCTTCAGAACTTTGCCGGATAAAGGAACTGTTGGCGGTATTTTCCAGCAAACGGCGGATCAAATAGGCCATACCTGGGAGCAAATCGCCGTAGGGACAGTAGACTCGGACGCGATAACCTCGATCGACCAAAAGCTTAGCCAATTTGTCGCCCATGCCGTACAGCACTTGCATTTCAAAGCGGCGACGTGGTATATTCAGAGTCTCGGCAATGGCAATCGCCCTGGCTTGCGATCGCACGTTGTGGCTAGCAATTGCAGCATACAAATATTCGTGATTTTCCAGCAGCAACTGCGTCATTTCCTCAAAGTTGGCATCCGTCGCAACTTTGTCATTGTAGACTGGCTGCGGCCAATCTTTCTGCATCGCTTTGATAGTTTCCTGATCCCAGTAAGCGCCTTTTACTAGACGCACTGTTAGCGGATTTCCACGTTTTTTCGCCCAGCTAACAATATCTTGCAAATCTTGTTTGCTGTCGCGCAAATATGCTTGCATTGTAATACCGACATCCGTGCGATCGCGAAACTCATCCTCTAACAATAACTCTTTGAGAATACTGAGAGTTAAAGTCTTGTAGGCGTACTGTTCCATGTCAAAGTGAACTGCCGCTCCCAATTCCTTCGCGCGACGCAGTAATAGGCGAATTCTCTCACTGACTTTCTCCTCGCTACCCTTAGCATCCAAAGGGTCAAACTGAGAATAAAACGCCGTTAACTTGACAGATACCTGCACTCGCGGCAGAGTTTCACCGTCAGCTTTGTCAATTGCATCAACCTGAGACCAATTCTTCGCTGCATTGCTCAATTCCGTCATCAATTCCAAATAGCGGTTAAGATAAACTTGCGCCTCAGTTTCAGTTATGACAGCTTCCCCCAAAAGGTCAACTGTAAAACCCATTTTATCCTTGCGAAGTCGTTCTAAAGTTTTAACTACTTGCTTGATATTTTCTCCAGAAATATACTTGTGCGCCAAAGTTTCCACAGCCGGTGCAACCGTAGTCGCAGCCAATTGTCCAGGAATCGAATCAGCGTTAGTAAAACTGAGCAATTTTTTCAATGCTTCGGGCAATTCTACCTCTTCCGCAGTCAGGTATTCTTGCAAGTGGCGGGCAATTTCCGGCTTGCTACGAAGGGCCGGCAAACAGTCGATAAATCGAAACAATTGCACCCGGAGTCCAGGGCTAGCCATCGCCCAATCCATCAGTTTGTCGTCCCAGCGCATTTGGTCTTGCAGTTGACCGAGAAAGGAGCGTTTTTTGTCTTGAGTTGCCTTCAGGATTTCTTTAGCAATTTCCTGAGTCTTTGCTTCGTAGATGCTTGGAGATACTTGTGCGATCATTGGTAATTGATAATTTATTAGAACGAGGAACTGAATTACTATTTTACTTCAATTTTAACTTTGTAGTTAGCTTTGTTGTCGCCAGAAATTTCAATAGTATAGTCGCCGCTACTGGGGAGTTGACCTTGCCACGGAGTTGTGCTATTTGCAGTAGCAACTTTTTCGCCGTTAGGAGCAATAATTGCAGCGCTAACCGTGCCTTCTGGAACTTTTACTGTCATGCTTTGGCCGCTATTGCATTCAACTAAGTAGCGCTTGGATTTGTTATCTGGCAAACTATTTCTGAGAGTAACTCCCGTAGCGCCCGGTTCAAAGCTAACTCGCTCAGTAACAGCAGTTTCAGCAGCAGGAGAGGCTGAGAAGGATGGCGATGGCGATGGTGATGTTAGTTGGGGAACCCCCGACAGGGACGGTATTTGGGTGGGATTGGGCGACGGTAGGCTTGCGGGTGGCTGGGCGGTTCCTGGTGTCGGGGGAATCGTGGGAAGTCGATTAGCGGGCGCTGCTGGGACAGGGGAAGGGCTTTCAGGAAGTGGTACGTCAGCGGGTAATTTGATTTGAAGATTGACTCTTTCCTGATACATTCTCCAGGCTACTAAACTGCCCAGGCTGAGTACAGAACCGACTAACATTCCGCTGAGAAAAACCGCTAAAATTCCCCAAACCCCAGTTTTTTTTGGTTCGGGAATTGGAGTTTGATTTAGTTGAGTTGGGTAATTTTCATAATCAATAGTTGCTGGTGGGATTTCAGTGGGAGTTTCTGGTGGTTCGGAAGTTGCAGTTAAAGTATCTTCGGCTGGGGCAATTTCAGTCGGAGTTTCTGCTAGTTCGGAATCTGCATCGACACTGGCAATCGTTTCCGGTTGCTGAGTCAGAATTTGATTGTTTTCCGGTTGGTCACTCATGGGGATAAAATTCTAGTATAAAGATTGCTTTTGAGCATTTTACGTTATTTGTGCGATCGGCGACACTGAAGTTGTGGTTCTAATTGTAAATCTCTTTTTTAAACCGCAGATATAGGCAGATTAACACAGATTAACGCAGATGAATATCGGAATTATTCATCTCTCTTTTTTCTTACTCTGCGACCTCTGCGGCCTCTGCGTTTTTATAATTCTAAAACAACCGTAAATGATATTACCCATTACCCAGTGTCTAATTCCCGATTCCCGATTACTAATTATTAGGCAAAGACTGCCAAAAAGGTCGTTCTTCTCCCTTCCTAACAGTATTTGTAGCCGACTGCACATTTCCCCTAAGTTCTTGATAATATCTATCGTCAAGAAAACTAATATTTACACCAAAAGGTAGCAGCAATTGGCGCAATCTTTCCTGAGTGTAATCCTTACCGTCAATCATTGCTCCACGCGGATTTGAAACTAACAACTTGCCGTTGACTGGCACTGAATTTACCATATTCGGCCACCAAGCATAACCGCTGTAGCCAAACATCGCTGGAACTTGAATGATTTGGTCATCTGTGAGTGAAAACTCTCTTTTCAACTTCTCGACAATCGGATTGAGTTTCTGCTTTTGCAAATTCAGATTATGTTTAATTAAAGCTTGATTTTTCAAAGCAGCGCTGACTGTAATTTCATTGTTCAAACCGCGATTAATCCTCACATCACCGTAACCTCTTCCCGCCAATTCTTGCAATAGCTTAACTCCGGCTTCTGGACTGACGATCGCCATTATATACTTTCCGGGAGTTGTACTGGGAATAAAATTGATAATTTCATCAACTTGGCGAGTCAACAGCCAAGAAGTATCAATATCAACTGGTGGGCCTTGAATTTTCTGAGCTTGAATAAAATCAATTATCTCTGGATTAAAACTAGCATTCCCCGAATTGCCGTAATAAACTCGACCCATTGGATAGGCGGGAATCGGTGGCGTTACTTGCAAATTTCCGTAGCCATCAGCCCACTGATTAGCCGATTCTTCGTTGCGAGGTTTGCTAACTTTAAACACATTCAAATCCCGCTCTGAATTTGATTTAGCAGGGTTATTACTGGTGGGATTGCTATTGCTTTTGACAGCTACATTAAAGTTGCGTAGTTTTAATTTCTCGGGAAATTGAACGTAGCCGTTTTTCTGGACATCTTGCATCCAAGCCCGATCGCCCTGAATGACTTTTACTTGAGCACCAGTGGGTTTTAACGCTTGTTTGAGTTGGGAGATAAATTCGCTGTTAGCCGAGCCTCTGTCGCTGACCATAACTTCGGTTACTGGTGCGCTGTTGGACGGCATGATCCAAGGACTAACGCCCATTTTTATTGTACTAGAGGCGATTTCCTTGCCATTGTTTTGGGCAGTTGCTTTGAGATTAACAGTGCCATTCCAGTTGCGATCGGCAAATTGTTTTGCTTCTATGCCTAAAACAATATTCGTGCTGAAAATGAGTGGTTTAGTACCAGATATATCTACAGATTTCCAGCCGCCACCAGTCTTCTGAAAAACGCTGATGTGAGGGCTAGCAATGCTATCAGCAGTGATAAATAATTGAGAGTTTTTGAAGTTTTCAGATATTATTAAGTTAACTTGCGAAAGCATTGCAGCGCGGCGGGGGACGCTAACTTTCGTTTGTTCCCAAGTCGGTATTTTGGTGCGGCGATCGTTATATAAAACTAGCGCACCGCTGGACAAAGACCACTGATCCTTTCCGGCTTCGTCTTGCTGATTAATTTTGCCATCTCTGTTAGTATCTCCCGAAAAGAAGAAGTTGGTCGGCGATGCTGCGGGCGTTACTGGGGCAGGAGTTGGCGTTGCGGTTGATTGAGGAGTGGCTGGTTGATTTTTCTCTAGTTCTTTGCGGGCTAATTCTTGCTTTTCTAGTTCTTGTCTTTCGAGTTCTTTTCTAGCTAATTCTTGCTTTTGTAGTTTTTGTCTCTCTAGTTCTTTGCGGGCATTTTCTTGTCTTTCTAACTCTTTTCTAACAATTTCCTTTTTCTCAAATTCTTGTCTCTCTAGCTCTTTTCTAACAATTTCCTTTTTCTCAAACTCTTGCCTTTCTAACTCTTTTCTGGCTTGTTCTTTTTTCTCTTGCTCTTTTCTGGCGATCTCTCTGACTTGTTCTTCCTCGGCTCTAATTTTCGCCACAGAACGTGCAACTTGCCATTCGTAGGTAGCGACAGTGAGGTTTCCTTGGTATTCGATGGTTTTGTCGATCGCCCGCTCAGTCAAAAAAGAACCGTGAGGAATGAGTCGCAGCGTATTGATCGCAATTTGCCACAGCCGTTGCGACTGTTCCCAATTAGCAGGATCGGCCTTAGCAGTGCGTCCAATTACGACTGCTTGACTGGCTAATTTAGCAGCTTCGTCCCAATTATATTTGGCTGTTTCTTCGATTTGAATCTGGATTTGAACGTTTTGCAGTTGCTGGGCGATAGTTTCTGATTTCTGGCGCTCGATTTGCGGTTTCCAAGGTTCTGAGGAAAACGGGGTATTGTCGGGATTTTTGGCAAGGTTATCTAATTGTACTTTGAGCCGATCGCGCAATTTGTAGAGTTCGGAAAGGGATTGCGGAGATTCGCCCTCTGGTTGTCGCGCTGAGAGTGCGAGTTGATAGTTTAGGGAAGGTTGGGCCAGCGTTTGGGGGACTGCTACCCAGATAATCCCGATGACGACACCGAAAGCATTGACAATGGCGATCGCAATATATTTAACCAAGCGCATATAGTTTATCCTCAGACACCCAAATGATTTTACCTAATCTGGGGATAAATGGGGAATTTAATTATAGGGTTTTTCGATCGGGAAGGGCGAGGGGCTTTTTTTCAGCTTTGGGGACGTATTACCCGAATCAATTTGCCAGTCAATGTTTCTTCAGCAGAAATAGCTTCATCAATACGTGATGCCAACCTTCCCCAGTTGCGATCGTTAGTGGAGGTAATAATACCAGAATGATTAGGTTGGATGCGATGCAATCGGATGAAATCTTGCCGATTGAGTGTTAACACCGATCGAGCATCACTCGTTGCAAATTCTAACACTCGATCGTCAGGAATTTTAAGTCCAGCATTTCCTGCTTCTTGAACAGTTAAAACATCGTGACCGAGAGTTCGCAGAATTCTGACAACAGCTATTGGGTATTGCTCATCTGAATATAAACGCGCCATGTTTTAGGCTTCCTCATTTTCTCGGATTGCCAGTTCAATTTCATCAGGATAGGCATCAGCATAAGCCCAGGTATTTGCCAGATCCGCCGCACCAATAGTGGGATAATTTTCTAGCAAATCGGCTTCACTATATCCTATACGACGAGCTTCAACCATTACCCAAACAGGGATACGAGTCCCCGCAATACAAGCCCTACCACCACACACGCCGGGAGTTTTTTCGATTCCTTGCCAAGTATTGCTTAAACTTTGGACTAATAGCTGTATTGCCTGAGTTTTTTCAGCGGGAGTTAATGCAAGGAGTTGTTTTTCTAATTCTTTAAGTGCCATTTTTTACAATCTCAATCATTTTTTATAATTGTTTGTTCAATTTCGTCTGGGGAAGCATTGTCATCAGCCCAGGCATTTATCAAGTGAGTGGCAGTGCGATCGGGGAATGATTCTAGGATTATAGCATCGGAAGCACCTAAACGGCGACCTAGACTTAGTTAAAACAAAACTTACGCATGGGGGTTCAGAAACCGGGTTTTTTACCTAATCTGTCGGTAGCAACGAAGTATTGTTGTAAAAAACCCGGTTTCTTTGTCGGAGTCCATAGGTTTTGTTACAGCAAATTCGTGCCATGTTTTAAGCTTCCTCATTTCTAGTAATTGCCTGTTCAATTTCTTCTGGGTAAGCGTCAGCATAAGCCCAAGCATTGACTAAATCAGCCGCAGTCAAATGGGGATAGCACTTAAAAAGTTCAGCATCGCTAGATCCGAGACGGCGATAACCCACCAGTACCCAAACTGGTATGCGAGTATTGCCGATACAGGCATCACCGCCACACACGCCTGGAGTCTTCTTAATGCCTATAGCACCAGTGCTTAAGGTTTGAAGTAAAATTTCTATAGCTGCTGCTTTGTCCGCTGAATTTAAGGATGCTAGATCGATTTTTAATTCGGTGAGTGTCATAATTTACTATCCCATTTTTACAGATAGAATATCCCAGCTAAATTATAACGGAATAGGACTTACGCATGGGCCCAGAAACCGGGTTTTTTACGAAAAGATGCGTTGCTGTCGATAGATTAGGTAAAAACCCGGTTTCTTTGTCGGAGTCCATAAGTCCTAAATCTTAACTTGTCACCTCCGATCGCTCCCATCTCCTTACCCGTAGCTACGATCGCAAAAAAATGGTATACTTTCATAAAAATTAATACGGGATGCGGGAAACTCAGTGACTTTAGTCCTGAGAGGGAAGCGGCTCGGGGGACTTCAGTCCCCGTGTTCTTAAAAATGTGATATAATTTGAATTGTGAGTAAGAACAAAAGCATCTACGTGTTGAAGCATCCTAGTATCGGAGAGATTCCGGCTCCCGTGAAACAACGGTTAGGTTTAAGTCCTAATGCCAGTATGACAAGAAAGAGCAAATAATAGCAGGTTGTGGAGCGTACCGTATTTTGGCTTAGTGATGGATTCTGAAAGCATTAAAAACACAAAAGTAGCTAGTAAGTTAGGTGTAAAACTTGACCGACTAAGTAGGCGACGTTTGATAGTCGCAGCGAGAATCAGACTTTAACAATAACTAAAGCTATTCTGTCAGCAGAATCTCAGTGGCTTCAGCCCTGAGAGTGTCAAATTAATCTCCTACCTAGAAAACAACACATCACTGTTGTAGAAATTATTCATTTACTCCCTTATTCCCTAAAACTCTCAGCAAAATTCATGAAATTGCGCTCTTGCTGGCTAATTTTCACCCTCATCGGACTCTCCTTAACAAGTTGCTCCCAGCCGAAGTCATCTCAAGAAATTGCTGAAACAGTTAAAAATAGTATTGTCTTGATTTCCTATCAGAATGAAAGCGGACACGGTACGGGCTTTATTGTGCCGGGGCCAACCGGAGTTTGCACGGTTCTCACGGCACGTCATGTGGTTGAAGGGCGTAGCTTGAACCTGCAAACTAACGACCAAAAACTTCATAAAACTAACAGCATCCAAGCAAGTCCCAATTTGGATTTAGCAGTGGTAACATTTCAGTCAGCCGGGGAGAAATGTCCTTATCCGAGTCTCAATCTTGGCGATTCCGATAGCGTGAAACAAACAGACCAAATCTACATTTCTGGATTTCCAGATAGGGCTGGTGGTGGCAAATTAGTGCGACAATTTGTGCGAGGTTCTGTATCGGGGTTGGATGTGTTAGATCAGGGTTATGGGATTTCCTATGATGCTTCTACTTTTGGCGGGATGAGTGGCGGGCCTGTTTTAGATACTAGCGGGAAAGTGGTTGCAGTTCACGGGAAGACAGACGCTCAAATTGTTGCTGATTTGCAGAGTCAGCAAGCAAGTTTGTCTCCGCAACAGCAAGCGACGCTGCAACAAGCGGCGGCAAGAGTTGCTGGTGGAGGGGTACAAGTTAATACTTTTCGGTGGGGAATTCCGATTAAAACTTATCTGGCAAATCAGTCTTGGGAAAATCAACGCACTACTAAAGCAGACTATACTAAACTGGAACAGTTATTGGCGGCAGGGAAGTGGAAAGAAGCAGATGAGGAAACTACTAACAAAATATTAGAAGTGGCGGGGAGACAAAAAGAAGGTTTCCTAATCATTGAAATCGAAAATTTTTCTTGTCCAGATTTGCAGGCGATGGATCGACTTTGGTTAAAATATAGTGATGGACGCTTCGGATTTTCGGTGCAGAAGCAGATTTATCAAAGTCTTGGTGGCCCAAAAGAGTGGGATACTACAGTATCGAGAGTATTGATACCTTACGCTGAGGCGATCGGCTGGAAACAGAAAGGAGAAAACGGAAATTGGTTGTTTTACTCCCAACTAACTTTTGGTACTAATGCACCACTCGGCCACCTACCGGGGTTACACAGCGAGTCACCTAACGGATATCAACCAGGATGGTTGGTTCGTTGGGAGGGTTTGGCGAGCTTCTTCTCTCGTGCAGAGACTTGTAAATTGTAACCTATAAAGGCTTTAAGTTTTTATTAATAATTGTGAGGAAATCAAAATCCATGAAGTCATGCGGTGTCTAGGTTTCCGATACCTGGCACTGCGACTTACCAGCCAGGATATTGCCCGCGACTTAAGGGTTATAACAATTAGCCAAAACGAACTTTTCAATGAATCAGGACTTACGCACTCCGACCAAAGAAACCGGGTTTTTTTCCGAATCTGCGGGATGTAACCAAGTATTTTCGCAAAAACCCGGTTTCTGAACCCCATGCGTAATTCCTATAAATTTAATATCACTTAGCAGAATTAGATCCAGCAATCCGATCCTCCTCTGCCAAAAAAGGAGTTAAATCAATCTCTCGCGAAGACGGAGAAAACTTAGAAGTTGCCAACTTGCCATCGCTATTTTGATAAACCGCATTACCACCATTCAGCAAATTTTCAGTCATATCTCGCATTGCTTGATAAGCCTCTGTTTCGCTACCCGGTTTCAACGTCACCAACAGCGGACAACCCTCGCCACTAAACTTAGTTTTAGCACAAATCACGTATTGATTCGGCGTCTTAGGCTCGTCTCTATAAGCTAACCGAATTAAACCATCTTTGCGATAACCGTTCAAGCTTTCAGAAATTATTTGGCAGCGTCTTACAGGCGTATAATCACCGCCTAAAGTTGTGACCATTTTCAGCCAAGGTTGTTGACCTTTATCGTGACGGTACATGACAGTCCAAACTTCACCTCCCCGCTGAGTATCTGGCTGAAGTTGGCAGGAAAAACGAGCATTTTGTCCAACCAACAGAGGCGGCCAACCTTGAACAATAGCAATTCCCGCACCGCCAACAGCCGCTAACAAACCTAGCACACCGATAGTCAGGTTTGCGACGTTAAAGAACTTTCCACTATTACTCACGGTACAGAATCCTCGATAAAATTTTGATAGACAACAAGAGCGATCATAAGTTAAAAATTTCTACATCAGCAAAGTAACGGATTCCCGAAAACTGGTCTGATGTCGAATAATGCTATTATAGTATTATGAAGTCAACACAACAGTTTACAGCAATTATTGAACGAGAAGGCGACGGATATATATCCCTTTGCCCAGAACTTGATATTGCCAGCCAAGGTGACAATATAGAAGAAGCGCGACGGAATCTGATCGAAGCGCTGGAACTATTTTTTGAGACAGCAGATCCTTCAGAAGTCAAGAATAATCTTATAAGATTCGGCGATTGAAATCGCTACTACAAAAACAAAGTCGGCCTCCGCCGACTGAAGAATATTGATACCAAATCAGACTTAAATACTAGCTTATTTTCTTAGTCCGCGAAGGCGGACTTTGTTTGTGTAGACGCGGTTTCAACCGCCGGGTAATCAAGACGGTTGCTAACTCCAAAGAAACCGGGTTTTTCATCAAATCTATCGACTACAACGAAATATTTTCGTAAAAAAACCCGGTTTCTCGGCCTCGCAATCCTACAACTGCTTCACCTCAGCAACCAACTTCGCAACCACATCCTTAGCGCTACCAAACAACATCATCGTCTTATCCTTATAAAACAACTCATTGTCAACACCCGAAAAACCAGCACTCATCCCGCGCTTAATTACGATCGTATGTTTAGCCTTATCAACCTCCAAAATCGGCATCCCATAAATCGGGCTCGCCGTATCGTGACGCGCCGCCGGATTCACCACATCATTGGCACCAATCACCAACGCCACATCCGTCTCTTCAAACTGCGGATTGATATCGTCCATGTCGTACAACTGCGGATAAGGCACGTTTGCTTCCGCCAGCAACACATTCATGTGCCCAGGCATCCGCCCAGCTACCGGGTGAATGGCGTATTTCACGTCAACGCCCATTTTTTCCAAACCGTCGGCTAACTCCCGTACCGCGTGTTGTGCTTGCGCTACAGCCATCCCGTAGCCGGGAATGATCACAACCGATCGCGCATAGCCTAACATCATCGCACTTTCTTCGAGATTGATGCTGCGGACAGTTTTGTCAGTAGCACCACCAGCAACCCCAGCAGCCGCAGCACTTCCGCCACCGCTACCAAAGGCGCTAAACAGTACACTACCAAGCGATCGATTCATCGCCTTGCACATGATTTGCGTCAAAATAATCCCCGACGCGCCCACCAATGCACCAGCGATAATCAGCATATTGTTCATCAAAATGAACCCAGCCACACTCGCCGCAATCCCCGAATAAGAGTTAAGCAGCGACACCACCACGGGCATATCACCACCGCCAATCGGCAGCACAAACATGATTCCCAGAATATTGGAAATCGCTACCAAACCGAGGAATACTGGCACATTTTCGGGATTCGCCAGCATATAACCGCTGCCGGCTAAAAGCGCGATCGCCAGCATGGCATTAAAGGGCTGTTGTAGCGGAAACGTCATCGGCGCACCCGGCAGCAATTCTTGCAGCTTCGCAAACGCCACAAGGCTTCCAGTGAAAGTGATTCCGCCAATCAACACGCCCAAAAGGATCGTGATTGTCGCGTCAGGTGCCGGCGATTCCGGGATGCTGAGATAGCGCCAGAATTCGCCCACAGCAACGAGTGCAGAAGCCGCGCCCCCAAAGCCGTTGAGCAAACCTACCATCTGTGGCATATCCGTCATTGCGACGGTTTTCGCCATAATCGTTCCGGCGATCGAACCGATGATAATTCCGACTACAATTAGCTCGTAGCTGACTACTTGCTTTTCGAGTAAAGTACCAACGATCGCGATCAACATCCCGATCGCAGCTAACACATTCCCTTGACGCGCGGTTGCGGGCGATCCCAACTGTTTCAAACCGACAATAAACAAAGATGCAGCAACTAAATAACCTAGTTGAATGGCACTTGGCAGAAAATCACTCACGCTTTAACCTCTTTTTTCTTGAACATTTGTAGCATTCGATCGGTGACTAAGAAACCAGCAACAACGTTAATTGTGGCAAGGGCGATCGCGATCGTCCCTAAAATCGAAGTAACAGTCACATTACCTTGGCCTGAAATCAGAATTGCACCTAAAACCGCAATTCCCGAAATCGCATTGGAACCCGACATCAAAGGTGTATGTAGCGTCGGGGGGACTTTGTTAATAACTTCAAATCCCACAAACGATGCTAGAGTAAACACCACTAAACCTGCAATCAATCCTTCTGCCATAATAATTGTGAATTGGTAATTGGTAATTGGTTATTAGTCATTAGTCATTAGTTATCAACTGTAAAAGCTTTAGCGTTTCCAAACCAGTTCAAACGTATTCACAGACTGCTGTTTACTGCCGAGGTCAGATCCCCCCTAGCCCCCCTTAAGAAGGGGGGGACAAGAAGCATTCAAAGTCCCCCTTCTTAAGGGGGATTTAGGGGGATCTGGCCTTGGCTACAAACGAGATTTATCAATGGTTTTAGATTTAAGCTGACACTAATGAAACCACCCATTTTCCTACTAATGACTAATGACTAATGACTGTTGACTATTAACTAACTGACTACTGAAGCCTGAGCCGCCAAAGCATCCCGCACTCGCTGATTGCTAATCTCGCCATCACGAGCCACACAGGAACCAGCGATGATATCATCTTCAAAATTCAAATTTAGTTCCTGATCTTTCAGCATCAACTGAAGTAAAGACGAGATATTCTTCGAGTAAGTTTCGCTAGCATGAACAGGCATTGTTCCAGGCAAATTAATCGGCCCAATCACATTAACGCCGTTCCATTCAACATCTTTCCCCGCTTCCGTGCACTCGCAATTGCCGCCTTGTTCCGCCGCGAGGTCAACAATTATTGCTCCCGGTTTCATCTGAGCCACCATTTCTCTAGTCACTAAAATCGGGGCTTTTCTACCAGGAACTTGAGCGGTTGTAATTACTGCATCAGAAGCACCGACGTGCTGGGTGAGCACTTGGCGGGTGTGTTCTTTAGCTGCTTCCGATAATTCTTTAGCATAGCCACCTGCTGCTACAGTTTCTTCCTTGAGTTCGACATCAATAAATTTAGCACCCAAACTTTGCACTTGTTCTTTTGTTTCTGGGCGGATGTCAAATGCTTCGACTACTGCGCCCAGACGACGCGCCGTGGCGATCGCCTGTAAGCCCGCAACGCCCACACCCATTACCAAGACTTTCGCGGGGCGAATCGTACCCGCCGCCGTTGTCAGCATCGGAAAATACTTCGGTAAAGCTGCTGCTGCGATCAGTACCGCTTTATAACCCGCCACATTAGCCTGAGATGACAGCGCATCCATGCTTTGAGCACGGCTGGTGCGCGGAATCATTTCCATGCTGAATGCAGTTACTTGGCGATCGGCCAAACGCTGTACCAAAGCGGGATTTCCCAAGGGATTTAAGAATCCGATGAAAACTCCTCCTTCACGCAGTTGATGAACTTCTGACTCTTGCAATTCCCCGATTTTGACGACGACATCGGCTTCGCCCCACAGCGTAGCGGTATCGGCGACAACACGAGCTCCCGCTGCTTCGTAAGCCAGATCCGAGAAAAAGGATTTTGCCCCTGCACCGGCCTCAACCAAAACTTCGACACCTTGCTTGACTAATTTCGCCACAGCGTCGGGGACTAAAGCCACCCGGCGTTCCCCCGCTGCTATTTCTTTTGCGATCGCTAATTTCATGGACTCTCCTTTACTCTAGTTAACCCTTGTCTGGGCGGCTAAAACCGCTCCTACACAGACAAAACCAGCCTCCGCAGGTTTCTTGAAGTGCGATTTTTAACCGCCAGATGCCTTGCTGTACATTTGAGCCACCGCCGCCCTAAACTTCTCTCGTTGATACTAAAGCCGATCGCCCAAATGACCGCCGTATCTTTAACTTGTCTTATACATTCAAATTCGCTAACTTGTTAAGTTTGCAGCAGGTTATGATATACTATTCTGTCGCCTAAATCTGTAGTTTGAATGTCAGTTATCAGTATTACGAAAAAAATTGCTGAGACATTCGATATATTGTAGGGACGATCGCCAATTTCGGGCGATCGATATTTAAGGTTCACCAATAGTTAAATTAGAGGAGTTGTTATGCGACGATTATTTTCAGCACTAGCGGTTACAGGTTGCTTGCTGACAGGATTACCCGCCATCAGTTTAGCCCAATCCACACCGGGATTCACGATTTTCGGCGGCACCGATCGCGCCAATGAGTTGAACTACCGCTTAGATTACGGCAGAGCCGGGATGAGTGGCGACAGATATCGGCTGCGAATTCCTTCCAAAAAAGTAAGTTTGGCGATCGCGCAACTCAACATTTCCTATCCAGACTACTACAAAGGCGAATTCGATCAAAAAGACATTAAAGTGCGCGTCAAAGACAAAACAATCGAATTGGCAGAAGTAATCTGGGACAAAGAAAATCGTTTCATAGAAATTTATCCCAAAGAACCAATTCCGGCCGGCAACAATGTTGAGGTTGTACTCTCCAACGTCAGAAATCCATCTCCAGGGGGAATGTACAATTTCAACGTCCGCATCCGCACCCCCGGAGACGTTCCCTTGCTGCGTTACCTGGGTACTTGGGTGTTGACAATTAGTTAGAAGCAGCGGAACCTTTGTTGCGGGAAGAAAATTCTCGTTTCCTGGTTTTCGAGAACCGAAAAATAGAACTTCCGGCCGATACAGCAATCCTCAAAAATCAGTACAATAAGCCGTTATATACCCGACTTCCCAAGAAATCGGGTATCTAATACTCTGAATCTAAAAAAATTGCATTTTCACATCGCTCTTATTCCTTCTTTCTTACTCTCATATCATTTCCGGTTGCATTGGTATTGTTCAAACAGTCAACAGTCAACAGTCAACAGTCAACAGTGATTCCGGTGCAACCGGAATTGATATTAAATGAACCTACTAGCCAAAATTAAAAATATACAACTTCCTCGCGCGCTGCGATCTAAAAATTATCGCCTATTTTTGGCAGGACAAGGCATCTCTCTGATAGGGAGTTGGATGACGCAAGTCGCTACTGTTTGGCTTGTCTACAACCTGAGCGATTCACCTTGGATGCTTGGCGTAGTGGGATTTACCAGTCAAATTCCCACATTAATTTTACTGCCTTTTGCAGGAGTTTTAATAGATAGATGGAACCGCCACCGAGTCCTAATTGCCACTCAAATTTTGGCAATGATTCAATCCTTAACCCTAGCATTTTTGGCACTCACAGGAATTATCAATATTTGGCAGATCGTGATACTGAGTTTTTGTCAAGGGGCAATTAATGCTTTTGATGCGCCAGCCCGCCAAGCTTTTGTACCGGAACTTGTCGAGAAAAAAGAAGATTTAGCTCAGGCGATCGCAATTAACGCTTCCATGTTCAACGGAGCCAGATTAATCGGCCCAGCAATTGCCGGTTTGCTGATCGCTACAGTCGGGTCAAGTTATTGTTTTCTAATAGACGGACTCAGTTACATCGCCGTAATTGTGGGTTTGTTCGCTATGCAGCTCAAACCTAGAAAAATTGCAGCAACCAATACCAAACCATTACAAAGATTAAAAGAAGGATTTGTTTATGCCTTTGGATTTCCGCCAATTAGAACTCTTTTACTGTTATTAGCATTAGTCAGCTTTGCCGGAATGTCGCACACAGTTCTCGTCCCAATTTTTGCAACTAAAATTCTGCACGGCGGCCCGCAAACACTAGGCTTTTTGATGGCAGCTTCGGGAGTAGGAGCCTTAGCCGGAGCGATTTATTTAACTACTCGCAAAACTGTCGTTGGCCTAGGCAACATAATTGCTATTTCACCAGCACTTATGGGATTTGGACTGATCGGTTTTGCACTGTCAAAAGTTCTATGGTTGTCATTGATCATGATGTTATTTGTAGGCATTGGTTTCATTTTGCAATTTGCAGCAGGAAACACATTTTTGCAAACAATTGTAGAAGACGAAAAACGCGGCAGAGTCATGAGCATTTACACGATGGCATTTTTTGGAGTCACACCATTTGGGAATTTACTGGCGGGTGGATTAGCAAATCATATCGGCGCTCCCAATACAGTCCTAATTGGGGGCGTAATTTGTGTGTTAGCTTCAGCATTTTTCACCAGACAATTGCCCGCTTTACAACATTTAGTTAGACCAATTTATCAAAAAATGGGTTTAATTTCCTAAACAATTGGTAAACTTCTCTCCTTCTTTCTTCCCCTCTCTTTCTCTGCGCCCTCTGCGCCCTCTGCGGTTAAAACATCCAAATTAATTACATCAGAGGTTAAGCCAATGGCAAATCCAAGTGCAATCCTACAGCAACAGAGCGATCGAGTTCCCTTAAAAACCTGGATTGGTGTCATGGGAACAATTCTCGGCGCTTTCATGGCAGTTTTGGACATTCAAATTACCAACGCTTCTCTCAAAGATATTCAAGCAGCTTTAGGCGCAACTTTAGAAGAAGGTTCTTGGATTTCCACCGCTTATCTAGTCGCCGAAATTGTCGTAATTCCGATGACTGGTTGGCTGTCGCAAGTGTTTTCTGTGCGCCGATACATCTTGGTAAATGCTGCCTTGTTCACATTTTTTTCCCTGTCCTGCGCTCAGGCATGGGACTTGAGTTCAATGATTGTATTTCGGGCTTTGCAGGGGTTTACAGGCGGTATTTTAATTCCAATGGCGTTTGCATTTTTGCTAACGAATTTGCCGCCCAAAAAACAGCCAATTGGTATGGCGATGTTTGCACTGACAGCTACTTTTGCACCCTCGATCGGGCCGACAGTGGGAGGATGGCTAACTGAAAATTATGGTTGGCAATATGTGTTTTATCTCAATTTGATTCCAGGGATGATGCTGCTAGCCGCTGTTTGGTACGCAGTTGACCCTAAGCCGATGCAATTAGAACTGCTGAAAGGAGGCGACTGGTGGGGAATTATCTCAATGGCGATCGGCTTAGGTTCCCTACAAGTTGTGTTAGAAGAAGGCAGCCGCAAGGACTGGTTGAATTCGGATTTTATTCTTCGTCTCAGTATAATTGCAGCCATTTTTCTCGGCGCTTTCTTCTGGATCGAACTAACTCGAAAACAACCTTTTATTAACTTGCGGTTACTGACTCGCCGCAATTTCGGTTTAGCTAGTATTGTCAATGTATCCTTGGGAGTAGGATTGTATGGTTCAGTGTTTATTTTGCCACTGTATTTAGGTCAAATTCAGCAGTACAATGCCATGCAAATTGGCGAAGTGATTATGTGGGCAGGGGTGCCGCAGTTATTCATCGTGCCGATGGTGCCGAAATTGATGCAGCGAATCGATATGCGGTTGCTAATTGCGATCGGTGTGAGTTTGTTTGCGGTGAGTTGTTTTATGAATGCCAGCATGACTAATGAGACGGGTATCGATCAGTTGCGTTGGTCGCAATTAGTCCGGGCTTTGGGGCAGCCTTTAATTATGGTGCCGCTGTCAACTATTGCAACTGCTGGTATGGAGAGACACGAGGCTGGTTCGGCTTCGGGTTTGTTTAATATGATGCGAAATATGGGAGGTTCGATGGGGATTGCGGCGCTAGCAACTTTGGTGACGCAGCGGGAGCAGTTTCACTCGAATCGTTTAGGGGAATCTATTTCTTTGTATAATCCGGCAACGCAGGAGCGAATGAATCAAATGACTCAGTATTTTGTGAGTCGCGGTGCAGATTTAAGCGTGGCGCAAGATCAGGCAATTAAGGCAATTGATAATATTGTCCGCCGGGAAGCTTCTGTGATGGCTTTTAATGATTGTTTTTACTTTGTGGGAATTGCTTTGCTGTTAAGTGGGATTGCTATCTTGGGGTTTAAAAAAGTGAAAGCTGGCGCGGGTGCTGGGGGAGCACATTAAGCGAGGCAGAGCAAGAGTGATATGGGTTCCCAGGCAGAGCCTGGGAACCAGCGATCTACTCGCTACTCGTTACTAGGCTCTGCCTGGAAACGCAGATCCGGAGGCTCTGCCTCCAATTTCTACTCGTTACTAGGCTCTGCCTGGAAACGCAGATCCGGAGGCTCTGCCTCTAATTTTATCTACTCACCATTCTTGTTCTGCTTGTGCTTCTGCTTTGATTAAATTCTGTCGCAATTCCCCCCAATTTATCCGATCGCAAATAGCGTCTTCCAGAAGTTTACCCTGCTGTAAATATAAGACTCGCGTCGCAAATTCCTGGGCTAATTCTAATTGGTGATTTACCATTAAAATAGTGGTTTGGCTATTAGTTAACTCTGTCAATACTTGGACAAGGTGGTGGGCTTTTCCGGCGTCTAGGGCGGATGTGGGCTCGTCTAACAGCAAGATTTTGGGTTGTAGGACGATCGCCCGGGCGATCGCCACCAATTGCTTTTGGCCTGTGGAAAGTTGCAATTCGGTGCGTGTCAGCCATTCTTCGGGGATATGAAGTTGTTGAATAACCCCGCTAATTCTGTCTCCTATTTCTGATGAATTCACGCCCCGCAGCTTCAACGGATAAGCCAATGCTTCTCGTACCGGCATTCCCAACAGCTTCGATTCTTGCATCACCAGGGTGATTTGTTTGCGAAGTTCGATCGCCGGAATTTGTCGATATTCCGTATTTTCAAGATAAATCGAGCCACTGGTGGGACTGCTGAGTCGATTTAGCAGTCGCAACAGCGTTGTTTTCCCCGCACCCGAAGGGCCCACAATGGCGATGCGAGATCCCTTATGTACCTGAAACGAGATATTTTCCAACAAATAACTTGAGGCGATCGGTGTTTTGAAACTTACATTATCAAGTCGCAATTGAGGAGTTATTTCTGTATCATTTTCTGAATAATTAGGCATTGAATTAATTGAAAATCCCAAAAATTTGTACATATTTCGATCCCCCTAAATCCCCCTTAAGAAGGGGGACTTTGATCGGAATCTTGTCCCCCCCTTATTAAGGGGGGTTAGGGGGGATCGGAATTCTATGCAACAACCTATAAAATTGGTATGAGTCGAGGACGATCGCAACTAAATTCATCCGTGTATCCGTGTCGTGCCCCTCTTCCTTCTCAGACTTTCACTGCTTTTTCCAATGGAAAACCCAAATGTTCGCGCTGTTCCAAATAAAGCTGAGCCACCCGTCGCGCCAAGTTGCGAATTTTGGTAATGTACCGAGTTCTTTCCGTTACCGAAATCACGCCTCTAGCATCCAGCAAATTGAAAGTATGCGAACATTTTAACACATAATCAAGACTAGGCAAAACCAATCCTTTCTTAGTCAATTGTTCCGCCTCTTGTTCGTACAGCCCAAACAAAGTAAACAGCAATTCAGGATTAGAAGCTTCAAAATTATAAGTACACTGTTCTATTTCCCCTTGCAGGTGGATGTCGCCGTAAGTGATGCCATCTTTCCACTGAATTTTGGTCATCGCATCAACTTCTTGCAGATACATTGCCAGCCGTTCTAGCCCGTAGGTAATTTCAATCGATACCGGGCGACAATCAATACCACCACACTGTTGAAAGTAGGTAAATTGAGTAATTTCCATGCCATCGAGCCAGACTTCCCAGCCAACGCCCCAAGCTCCCAAAGTCGGAGATTCCCAGTTATCTTCTACGAAGCGAATGTCGTGGTCTTCCGGTTTAATTCCCAAAGCTCTCAGCGAGTCTAAATAGATTTCTTGGATATTAGGAGGAGATGGTTTAATTAAGACTTGATATTGATAGTAATGTTGAAATCGATTCGGATTTTCGCCGTAGCGTCCGTCAGTGGGGCGGCGACAGGGTTCGACGTAGGCGACAGACCAAGGTTCAGGCCCGATTGCTCTGAGAAAGGTGTGGGGATTCATGGTTCCTGCACCTTTTTCTGTGTCGTAGGATTGGGCGATCAGGCAGCCTCGATCGCTCCAGAATTTGTTTAAGGTGACAATGACTGATTGAAAATTCACTGGCTTAAATGTGGTTAGTGAGTGTCTAAGCTTATTTAAGCATACTCAAGGCAGGGTTTATTGAAATAAACCATGTATTGCTGGATATTTAAGTTCTTTTTTCAGGTATATTGTATTGATCGAGTTGTTGCGATCGCTCTCTCTGTAATGGCGATCGCTACACCGCCTGAAACACGACTGGGCTAGCACTATTTTGATAATCGAGGCCAGTCATAATATGCTCTGGTTGGATACCTGCGACAATCAGTGCAGCGGTTAACCCTTCCTCAAAGTTATCTTCTTCAATGATGACATGGCGATCGACCAAGCGAGCGTGAAACAGAATCGTGTCGATCCAGCGTTGCTTATCCCAGCCTGTAGCGAGAATCAGGAAATGACCTGAATCCGTATCGCAGACAGGATAAAGCTGAATCGCTTGTAAGCGAGGTTGCGATCGTGTTGATTCTTGTAGCGTTTGTTTCAGGATATCTGCATAATTTAGTGAGCGATCCATTGAACAATAGCCTCCTGCTCTGGTTCGTAAACTAATAAGTTAATTCTATTCCACCCATTAACAAGCTTAGTATATCAAAAAGGCGATCGCCCAACGGTTGTAGTTTTTTGCTGGGCGATCGGGGACTTCTAATATAATTTGCATACTTCGGTGATGTTAGGATAGAAATTGCTTTGATTGTAACAAACGGGCGATCGCTCCATATCTTGAGTAGAATCGCCCTACTCGGCTTTTTCACGTTTGCTTTTTTCAATTTCGGCGCTCGGCAACAATAATGTTTTTTCAATTTCTTTACGAACGTTAGTGTCAATATTACACTGACTCATAAGACAGTAAAGGAGAATATCATTAGCTGTATAATACTGACAAAATAAATCTTTTTGCGCGTCACTCAATACCCATCTATGCCCAATGTTCCGATATTCAATTGCAATATTATGCAGAGTTCTCAACACCCGGTAATCGTATCCGCTCAATAAGTAGGGGTAGCAAAGGAAAAAAAGTAAGCAAAGTATATAA
>ENA-OBIO01000343-OBIO01000343.1-metagenomes-genome-assembly--contig:-NODE-343-length-26103-cov-7.71591_pt1 | contig 26103 bp, 27 predicted proteins | sample MGYA00153383_OBIO01 | MGnify analysis MGYA00153383 | reverse complement strand
CTTGACCTTCACGATGCCGTAGATCGGAAAGCAAGCCCACTGGTAGAAGCTCACGACCACGTCGAGCATCAGCAGCGGTATCGCCATGCCGTAGATCAGCGGCCCGCTGATCAGGTTTTGCGGCCGGTCGGTCACGAGCCAACGAAAGAAGTTTTTCTTGAGTTTGCGGTGCGCGGCCTTGACCGAGCGCTCGAACTGCACCCGCTTGCCGTCGATCTGGAAAAACATCCGGCTTTCCTGCGCATGGACGGTCGTGCGCAGCTCAGCGTCGAGCACGGCCATTTGCGCAAGGATGTGCGAGATCCGGTCGTTCATGAGGTGGCCTCTTGCAGCTCAGGCACGGTCGCCAGCAGCCGGCTCATTTCGCTCTTGACGACGCCGTAGCACTCGCAGGCGCGGTCTTCGAGGCCGGCCCGGTCGAGCACCGAGATGTGCCCGCGTCGGTAGCGAATGACGCCGGCGTCTTGCAGCTTGCCCGCGGCATCGGTGATGCCCTCGCGGCGCACGCCGAGCAGGCCGGCGATCAGCTCTTGCGTCATCTGCAATTCACCTGACGGCGTCCGGTCGAGCGTCTTGAGCAGCAGCCCGCACAGTTGCTGATCGATCGAATGGTGCCGGTTGCACACGGCCGTTTGCGCCACTTGGGCGATCAGCACCAGCGTGTAGCGCAGCAAAACACCGCGCAATTTGTCAGCCCGATCGAACTGCTGTTTGAAAAATTGACGCGGCAGGCGATAGACATGGCCCGAAATCTGAACGACGGCAGAGTTGGGCGTCGTGTCGCCGCCCATGAACAAGGAAATGCCGACCACCCCCTCGTTGCCCACGCCCGAGGTCTCGCACGACGCGCCGGTCGCCGTCACGTAGTGCAGCGACACGATCGACGTGGTCGGAAAGTAGGCGTGCTGCAACTGCCCGCCGGGTTCGTAGAGCATGTCGCCGAGCCGCATCGGCACGAGGTCGAGGTGCGCCGCGATCGGCCCGAAAGCCACCTCGGGCAAAGCCGCGAGCAAGTGGTTCTGACGCGGGCTGTGCACCGCGTTCATCAGGCGCCCCGCAGCGATGACAACTCACTGCCCAGACCCACCTCGACGCCGATGCCGCGATACCCCGTGAAGCGGCAGGCTTCGTTGAACATCGGCTCGCCGCTGACGCGAAAGTGCTGCGTCGAGCCGTTCACGTTGACGCGGCTGAAGGCGAAATCGAGGAACGGCTGGCGCTCGGCGATCTTTACCTGCAAGGCCACGCGCTCGGCCTCGTTCCAACCGGTCGCGCCGCCACCGCCAGGCTCGCCCAAAAATGCCGACATGCCGATGCCGACCATCTCGAGCGCGGGGCCCGACACATGCGTGAAGACGCCAGTTTCGTTTTGCTCCCAGTACCAGTCGGAGGCGAGTTCGGTCAGGCGCCGAAACCGCGCCTCGCTCGCGCGCAGCTCGGCGATGCGTTTGCGCACCGCGCGCTCGAGCAACTCGTTGTAGTTCTCGAGTTTTTTGTAGAGCAGCCGCACTTCGAGGATGTTGTGAATGCGGGTCTTGACTTCGAGCAGGTCGAAGGGTTTGCTGATGAAATCTTTCGCGCCGGCCTGCAGTGCGCGCAGCTTGTGTGCGGGCTGCGCGGTGAGCACGATGACGGGCAGGTAGCTGTCGGCAGTGTCTTCTTTCAACTGCTCCATCACCTCGAAGCCGTCGATGCTGGGCATTTGCAGGTCGAGCAGGATCAGGTCGAAGCGGTGCTCTCGGTGCAGCGCCTGCACATCCTGCGGCTTCAGCTTCATCGTGGACGACAGGTGGGTGTAGCCCGCATCACCGAGCACGCGCTCCAGCAACCTGACGTTGGCCTCTTGGTCGTCGACGATCAACAGGCCGGCGTTCAGGATGTCATCGGCGCCGAGCATCATGCGGCCTCCTCGGTGGTTGCGCCTGCAACATCGGTTTCCGAGAACTTCAACGCCAGATCGATCGTCGCCATGAATTCTTCGACCTTGGTCGGCTTCGTGAGGTAGCGAAAGAAACCGGCCTCCAGGCCTTTTTCGATGTCGTGCCGCATCGCATTCGCACTCAGCGCGATCACCGGGATCGACGCCGTGGCAGGGTCTTCAGCGAGGATTCTGAGTGCCATCAGGCCGCTGATGCCGGGCAGGTTGATGTCCATCAGGATCGCGTCGGGCTGCGAGGCGCGCGCGATCTCGATGCCTCGGTTGCCATCGCGCGCGGTCAACAGCCGGATGTCGGTGCGGCGCGCGACGAGCCGCTCGATCAACATCAAGTTGGCAGGATTGTCTTCCACGTAAAGCAGCGTGTGGACGGACTCGCCGTGCGTCGCCTCGCTGGCCGCGATCGGCTTGGCATCGACGGCATCGATGCCGAATTCGAGGGCGGCTGTCGACTTGAGTTCGACCCAGAAAACACTGCCGACGCCGACGACGCTTTCGGCGCCGATCTCGCCGCCCATCAGCTCGACCAGGCGCTTGCTCACCACCAGGCCGATGCCCATGCCCTCTTCGGCGCCCGACTCCTGGCCGAGCCGGTTGAAGGGCTGAAACAGTTGCGCGAGTTTTTCGGCCGAGAGGCCCGCACCGGTGTCGCGAAAGCTGATGCGGATGCGCTCCGGCGAATGCGCGTGGCAAGTCACCTCGACGACACCGCCCGCGCAGTTGTACTTGATCGCATTCGAGAGCAGGTTGACGATCACCTGCTTGACCCGCGTGCGGTCAGCCTTGACGAAGCACGCGCCTTCGAAGGTCGGAAACAGCAAACGGATGCCGCTCTTCTGCGCCTGCGGCTCGATCATCGCGTGGCAACCGGCCAGCACCTCGGCGACCGACATGGCCTCGGGCAACAACGACAGCTTGCCCGATTCGATCAGCGAAAGATCGAGGATCTCGTTGATGAGTTCGAGCAGGTACCAACCCGCCTGCATGATCTGGTCGATGCTTTCTTTCTGGCTCGGCGTGGGTGCGGGCACGCCCGAATCGATCAGCTGCGCGAAACCCAAGATGGCATTGAGCGGCGAGCGCAATTCGTGGCTCATGCTGGAGAGAAAGTCCGACTTGGCCTGGTTGGCCTTTTCGGCCAGCAGCTTGGCGCGCGTCAACTCGGCGTTCATCTCCAGGCGCGCACCTTCGGCCTGCTTGCGCGCGGTGTTATCGGTGCCTATCAGCAGGTAGCCGATGATCGCCTCGCGCGCATCGCGCAAGGCCGTGACCGAGACCACCGCCGGAAAGCGGCTGCCGTTCTTGCGCACGTAGGTCAGCTCGTAGGTGTCTTCGATGCCGCGCGAGGCCTTGAATGCCAGCGCCTCGAACCCCGGCGTGATCGGCGTGCCCAGCTCCAGGCTCAAAGCCCTGGCGCGCGCGACCAGCTCCTGCGGGTCGGAGATGTCGGCCGGCGTGATCTTGTTCATCACCTCTGCCGCGGCATAGCCCACCGTGCTCAGCCCCCACGTTAAAAAGCTGGATCACGCCGCTCGCATCCGTGGCGATTTTGGAAAACATGGCGCTGTTGAAGATCGCGCGTTGCAGCGTACCGGCCTGGTGCAAGGCTTCTTCAGCGCGCTTGCGGGCCGTGTTGTCGGTGCCGATCAACAGATACCCAATGACGGCGGTGTGCGCATCGCGCAAGGCCGTGACCGACACCACCGCGGGGAAACGGCTGCCGTCCTTGCGGATGTAGGTCAGCTCGTAAATATCTTCGATGCCGCGCGATGCCTTGAACACCAACGCCTCGAAGCCGGGTGCGATCGGTGTCGAAAGCTCGGCGCTGAGCGCCGCGGCACGCGCCACCAACTCGTGCGGGTCGGAGATGTCGGCCGGCGTGATCTTGTTCGTCACCTCGACAGCGGCGTAGCCCAACATGCGCTCCGCGCCGACGTTGAAAATCTGGATCACGCCATGCGCGTCGGTCGCGATGCTCGAAAAATTGGCGCTGTTGAAGATCGCGTTTTGCAGCGCCAAGGTCTTGAGCAAACTTTCCTGGCGTGTCGTTTCGACGAAGCGATCGGCGGCCTTGTCATCGGGGCCGGGCCCTGGGTTTTTCGTTGACTCAGGCATTGCAGTTTTCCAGGTGAGGCGACGACGGTCCGAAATGGAAACTGCAGTGACGGCACTGGCGGCCGCCACGTTCGACTTTCGGGCAGGGCCGAGGGTCACGCATTTTCGAACGCCGACGGGAGCGACGGTTTCATCGCAGCTCGTCTGTGCGGTAAGCCACATAGCGCCGCATGCCGCGTGCCGTGTGCCTTTGACCGATCATCGACCGATGCCGCGTGCAGGCTCAAACCATGCCCACGCCCGCACCATACTTCGCCATGCATTGCCACCACCTCCGCACAGATGCCTGACCCATGCCACTCGCCTACGCACGTGCGCTGACGGGCCGCGCGCGCACGCCGCGGGCCAATCGGCAGCTCGGGTTCGCATTGGCGTTCATCGCGGGGGCCACCAATGCGGGCGGCTTTCTGGCGGTGCGGCAGTACACGTCGCACATGACGGGAATCGTCTCGTCGATGGCCGACAACATCGCGCTCGGCGAGCCCGGCCTGGTCTTGACCGGGCTCGGCGCGGTGCTGTCGTTCCTGTTCGGTGCGGCCACCTGTGCCGTGTTGGTCAACCACGCGCGCCGCCGGCAAATGCACAGCGAGTACGCGCTGCCGTTGCTGTTCGAGGCCTTCTTGCTGCTGTGCTTTGGCCTGCTCGGGGCGCGCCTTTCGCAGATCGATGGCCTGTTCGTGCCGGCCACCGTGATGTTGCTGTGCTTCATCATGGGCCTGCAAAACGCAGTGATCACGAAGATCTCGAAGGCCGAGATTCGCACCACGCACGTCACCGGGCTCGTCACCGATCTCGGCATCGAACTCGGCAAGCTCGTCTACTGGAACGCGCCGGGCGCAACGGCGCAACCCGCCGTCAAGGCCGACCGCGCTCGCCTTCGTTTGCTGACCGTGCTGCTCGCCGCCTTTTTCATCGGCGGTGTGCTGGGCGCGCTCGGCTTCAAGCACCTCGGCTACGTCTCGACCGTGCCGCTCGCACTCGTGCTGATCGCACTCGCGGCCGTACCGGCCATCGACGACCTGACCGCTTTCGCGCGCCGCTTGATGAAGCGGTAGACCGCGCAGCCCGAAGCGCCGCTGTGTGCTGCAGCGCACGGGCTCGAGTCTGTGTGCCGCAGCGCACGGGCTCGAGTCTGTGTGCCGCAGCGCATTGGCTCGAGTCTGTGTGCCGCAGCGCACAGACACGCGCCGTTCGCGCCCGCACGCTCTTGCACCGGCCGTTCGGCCCCCACATCGAACCAGGAGAACAGCGCATGAGTTACACCACTTTGATGGTGCACTTGCAACTCGGCCACTCGAATTCCGGGTTACTCAGCGTGACCGCCGAACTCGCCGAGCGATTCGGTGCCAGCGTGATCGGTATCGCGGCACGCCAACCGATGCAACTGGTGTACGGCGACGGCTACGTCTCGGGTGATTTGTTTCAGCAGGACCTGGCCGAGATCGCCAAGAGCTTCAGCGACGCCGAGGCCGAGTTCCGCACCGCGCTGCGGGGGCGCGTGGCGTACCTCGAGTGGCGCTCCGCCCGGATGTATGGCTACCTCGCCGAATACATCGCCGACGAGGCGCGCGGTGCCGACCTGGTGCTGACCGGCATCGGCACCGGCGATTTTCTGGACGCATCGCGCGCCGTGAACACAGGCGACCTCGTCATGCAGGCCGGCCGACCCGTGCTGATCGTGCCCACCGCCGCCAGCACGCTGAAGCTGACACACGCGCTGATCGGCTGGAACGACACGCGGGAGGCGCGCCGCGCGGTCGCCGATGCACTGCCGCTTCTGAAACTCGCAAAGCGCGTGAGCGTCGTCGAGCTTGCTGTGATGGACGACCTGCCATCCGCCGACAAGCATGTGCAGGACGTGATCGCATGGCTCGGCCGCCATGGGGTCGCTGCCGAAAGCTCGGCGCAGCTCTCGACCGGAGACGACGCCGCCGCCCTCCTCGCGATCGGCCACGACCAAGGCGTCGATCTGGTCGTCGCAGGTGCCTACGGTCACAGCCGCTTGCGCGAATGGGTGCTCGGCGGCGTCACGCGTGACCTGCTGTTGAGTGCGAACCGGTTCTCGCTCGTCTCGCATTGACCGACGCACGCGGCACGACCCAGCCGTCGCCGCGCTGGTTGCCGCAGCCGACCCGCTAAGCGACTGTGCCGAACAGCGCGCCCACGCCCGCCGTGATCGCCATCGCGAGCGTGCCCCAGAACGTGACGCGCCACGCGCCGGCCATCAAGCTGGCGCCACCCGCACGTGCCGAGACCGCGCCCAACACCGCGAGGAAGACGATCGCGGTGACCGCGACCCAGGCGATCAGCCCCGGGCCCGGTACCGCAGCGACCACGACCAACGGCAACGCCGCACCGATTCCGAAGCTCGCAGCCGACGCCATCGCAGCCTGCACCGGCCGGGCCGCGAGCGTGGCCGAAATGCCGAGCTCGTCGCGCGCGTGTGCACCGAGTGCATCGTGCGCCATCAGCTGTTCGGCCACCTGCTGCGCGAGCGCAGGCGTCAGGCCGCGCCCGACGTAGATCGCCGCGAGCTCGCGGTGCTCCGAGGTCGGGTCGCGCTGCAGCTCGCCGCGCTCGCGCGACAGGTCGGCTTGTTCGGTGTCGGCCTGCGAATGCACCGAGACGTATTCACCGGCCGCCATCGACATGGCCCCCGCCACCAGCCCCGCGATGCCGGTCATGAGGATGTTGCCGTGGGTGGCACCCGCGGCCGCCACACCGACGATCAGGCTCGCCGTCGACACGATGCCGTCGTTCGCACCCAGCACCGCCGCGCGCAGCCAGCCGATGCGATCGCTTCGGTGGTGCTCGGGGTGGTGGCGTGACATGGCGCGAGCATAAGTCGCATCGCCGAACTTTGCGCCTGCGCTGCGGCTGTGTGCGGCATCGCACCGACCGCGCGCTACCGGCCGGGCTACGCTGAGGTTTTGGATGTGGGAGCGCGCATGGGCGATCCGATGCCAGTCGCGCGGTTGAGTCCGCAGCCCACGCGACAGTTCGCGCGAGTCGGGCAGCCGAGCAGCCATGGCTTCACTGCATTGCTGGACGCCTACCGAAGCACCGGCGGTGCCGCGCGCGGCGAAGAGGTTGCGCGGCTGCTCGAAGGGCACCACCAGGGCGACTACCTCGGCCTTGCGCGGCGCATCGTCGCGCGCGAGGTGTTCGGTTTCAAGTGGCGCAGCAGCTTGTGGATGCCGATGTTCCAGTTCGATCCGCATGACCTTTCGGTCAGAAGCGAATTACGCCAAGTGCTCGCCGAACTGAGCTGTGCTTTCGACGGCTGGGAACTCGCGGCGTGGTTCGTCGAGGGCAATACCTGGCTTGCAGGCCGCCGGCCCGTGGACACGCTCTACACCGACCTGCCCGCGGTGCGTGATGCCGCACGCGCCGACCGCTTCATCGCCGCGGGCTGAGTGGCCGCTTTTGGTGTCGCTCATGGAGTCGTTCATGACGCCATGTGCGCTGGCACACAGACAGCAACGTTGAAATTCTTTACAACTCCGCAATGAATTCATCGAACGACAACCAAAACGCGCCCGGCCCCACCGCTGGCCTACTGGCCGCAGACCACATGACCGGCGCTGCGCATGCCGGCGTGGTGTTGGTCGAGTACGGCGACTATGAATGTCCGGCGTGCGTCGAGGCCGAGCCGGTCACGCGCCACTTGATCGAGGTGTTTGGCAAGCGCATGAAGTTCGTGTTCCGGCACTTCCCGCTGGTCGAAGTGCACCCGCACGCCGAGCTCGCGGCCGAGGCTGCCGAAGCAGCGGCGGCACAGGGCAAATTTTGGCCGATGCACCACTTGCTGTTCACCCATTCGCCGCACCTGAAGCTCGCTGCGCTCACGAAATGCGCCGAGACGATCGGGCTCGACATGCTGCGCTTCAACGCCGAGATGGCCGACCGCATCTACACGCAGCGGGTGCAAGAGCATCGGCGCAGCGGCGAGCGCATCGGGCTGCGCGGGTCGCCCACTTTCTTTTTGAACGGCACCTTGGTCGATGTGTCGTTCGGCCTCGAGCACCTCGAAGTCGCAGTTCGCGCTGCATTGGGCGAACCGTGACATGGTGGCGCGCAGGCGCCTTCTCCTCGGCGCAGCCGGTGGCGCGTTGACGCTGCCGATGTTGACCGACTGCACCTCGAAGGCGAACGAGGACACGGCCGCGCGCGCTCTGCGCCAACCGCTCGCCGCGCCCGCTGGCGACCGCGCCGCGCTGATGCAAGAACTGGTGCGCTACGCAACGCTCGCGCCATCGAGCCACAACACCCAGTGCTGGAAGTTCCGGGTGCAAGACCGCGCCATCACGATCGAGCCCGACCTGTCACGCCGCTGCCCCGTGGTCGACCCCGATGAACATCACCTGTTCGTGTCGCTGGGCTGCGCCGCCGAGAACCTCGCCCACGCTGCGCTCGCCCACGGGCTGCAAGCCGAAACACGGTTCGATGCGGCGGGCGCCGGCTCGATCGAGGTGGCATTCGAGGCCACGCAGCCGCGTGAGTCTTTGCTGTACCGCGCGATCCCTGCCCGGCAGTGCACCCGCGGCGACTACGACGGCAGTTCGCTCTCGGCCGAAGAGATGCGATTGCTGCTGCTGGCCGGCAACGGCGACGGCGTGCAGCTCCTGCTGCTCACCGAGCCGCGCCAGATGGAGCAGGTGCTCGAGTACGTGGTGGCCGGCGACACGGCGCAACTGACCGACCCGGCATTCGTGGCCGAGCTGATGGCCTGGATACGCTTCAGCGCCGACGAAGCGATCCGCACCGGCGACGGCCTGTACTCGGGCGCCTCGGGCAATCCCTCGGTGCCGCGCTGGCTCGGCAGTTTGGCAATGCACTGGGTGCTGACGCCGGCGTCCGAAAACGACCGCTGTGCGCGGCAGGTGCGCAACTCGGCCGGCATCGCCGTGTTCGCCTCTGCCACCAACGACAAGGCGCATTGGGTGGAGGTGGGCCGATGCTACGAACGCTTCGCGTTGCAGGCCACGGCGCTCGGCATACGCAACGCGTTCATGAACCAGCCGGTGGAGGTCGGCTCGATCCGGCCGCAGTTCGCAGCGATGCTCGATTTGGGGAGCCACAGGCCCGATCTGGTCGTGCGTTTCGGCCGTGGGCCGGCTCTGCCGTCGTCGATGCGGCGGCCGGTGCAGGCCGTGCTGGCCTGAGCCACACCCGGCGATGACCTGGACACCCTGCGGATCGCGTTCGCCGCCGCGCTCGCGTTGATCGGGCTGATCGGCCTGCGCTGCCTCGCAGGCTTCGGCCGGGCACGCTGGAGCACCGTGACCCAGGTATTGATCGACGCACTCGAAGCGACTCGGTTGCCGAAGCGCACGCCTCGCTACGACACCCGCGAACTCGCCGGTTTGCCGGCACCGGTGCAGCGCTACTTCCGCGCCGCACTCGGAGACAGGTCAGGTTCGACGCCAAGGGCTGATCGCGTCGACCCGCTTCGCCGCGCGCGGCGCTGGCGCATGAGGTTTCACCGTAAAAAATCGGCGGCGCTGCGTGGGCTGGCGCACAGATGCGCGCCGCGAGCTGCGCGAGTATTCAGCCCATGACACTCACCACACACATGGCGCGAATCACCGGCCCGGTGGCCTACTTCGCCACGAGCGGCAGGCAGCTGAACATCCCGCTCGGCCCGTGCTTGGTGGAGCAACGAGACGGCCAGCGGGTCGACATCGTTTGGGGCACAAAGGGCCAAAACTCCGCCGCGCTGCCGCTGCAGGAACTCGAAAGCGCCGAAGACTCCGGGTTCCTCGTGCTGCTCGACTGAGACGGCCCTGGTGGCAATCTAACGCTGACCGATCTGCTGCAGCAACGCCTTCGCGGCAGCCTCCGACGACGCCGGGTTTTGCCCGGTGATCAACTGCCCGTCAGTCACGACATGGGGTTGCCAGTCGGCCGCCTTCGAATATCGCCCGCCATTCGCCGTGAGCATGTCTTCGACCAAAAACGGAACCACGTCGACCAGCCCTGCCGCCTGCTCTTCGGTGTTGGCGAATCCGGTCACCGCCTTGCCCGCGACCAGCAACCCACCACCGGGCGCTTTGACATGGCGCAACACACCCGGCGCATGGCACACGGCCGCCACCGGCTTGCCAGCGCGGATCATCGATTCGATCAACACGATCGAGTACGCGTTTTCGGCCAGATCCCAAAGCGGGCCGTGGCCGCCCGGGTAGAAGACCGCATCGAACGGGCCGGCTGCCACATCGCGCAGCACCAGCGTGTGGGCGAGCGCGGCTTGGGCGGCGGGGTCGGCTTTAAAGCGGCGGGTGGCATCGGTTTGCGAGGCCGCGTCGTCGCTCTTCGGGTCGAGCGGTGGCTGGCCGCCGAGCGGTGAGGCCAGCGTGACCGCGGCGCCCGCATCGATGAACACGTAGTACGGCGCAGCGAACTCTTCAAGCCAGAAGCCGGTTTTCTTGTCGGTGTCGCCGAGCCGGTCATGCGAGGTTAAAACCATCAGGATGTTCATCAGGATTCCTTGTCGAGCGCCGACGTTATTTGAAGGCCTTGATCATCGCCTCGAACTGCGTTTTGAGCGACTTGTCGTGCGGCGTGACCGCCGGCACCTTTCGGTCCACGCCCAACAGTTCATAAACCGCCGTCTGCGCCGCACGAACCGAATACTCGACCGTGAACACGCAGTCGTTTTCGATCTCGACGAACTGGCTCACGAACGCGAAGTTCTTCGATCCGGCCGGCACCGGCAGCGGCCGATCGCCGAGTTTGCGCGGCATGAACATGCTGGTGATGTAGGGCATGCGGCAAGGAATGCAGTTCGCGCCAGCGAAGGTGCCGAGGTCCAAGCGCAGGTGGCCGCACAGCTCCTGCAGGAGTTCGGCGCCGTTGCACTCGGCCATCGGCTTGGCCACGAAATCGCCGACCCGGTCCGGGAACAGCGCGTAGCCCCAGAACACCTGCACATCGGCCGGCTGATCGGTGAAGTGCGGCTGGTGCGCCAGCACGATCGACATCAGCCAGTTCGAATCCTTGAACGTCACGAGCCCGCCGGTGCCGGCCTCGTTGCCGCTGAACCGGTTCATCGCGTCGAAGAACGCCGGGTTCTTGCAGGTGACGGTGAACGATTCCCAGCACGACTGCGCGATGCTGCTGTTGAAGGCCGCCGGGTTGCCGAACTCCGGGCGGCCCGCGGCGAGCTTTTCCCAGAGCGTCCAGCCGCCGCTGTCGGCCTTGGACAGCTGCGGTGGCGCGCTCGTCATCGACCCGAAACTGGCGGCGTCGGTCATCGAGGCGTTCTGCACGAGGACGAGATCGCTGTTGCCGACGGCGATCGCCTCGTGTTGACCTTGCCGCAGGCAATGGATGCGGGTGACGCCGAACCGGCCGCCTGTGGCCTGGTGATCGAGGTCGGTGACCCGGCAATCTCTCAGCATCCGAGCGCCCTGCCCTTCGAGCCAGGCTTGCAGCGGCAGCACGAACGAGTCGTACTGGTTGAAGACGGTGCGCTTGACGCCGGCCAGCGTCTCGATGCGCGAGAACTCGAGCATGAAGCGGTGCAGGTAGCGCTTGAGCTCGACCGCGATGTGCCAGGGCTGGAACGCGAAGGTGGTGACCCACATGAACCAAAACTCGGTCTCGAAGAACGCAGGCGAGAGCCAGTCGGTGATGCAGCTCGCACCGAGCTCGTCTTCGCTTGCGGCACTGAGCTTGAGCAGTTCGACCCGGTCTTGCATCGAGAAGCCCGTCGACGCGACCGACACCTTCGCACGCCGGCGTTCGACCAGCCTGGCCATGGCGTTGGACACGTGCTTCTCGTTGAACGCCGCGGTCTCGTCGAACACGGTCCGGCCTGGATGGTGCAGCGAGGGGATCGATTTGAAGAGGTTCCAGGTGCACTCGTAGTTGTCGGTCGTCAGCATGCGGCCGCCGCGCAGCGTGTAGCCGTTGACCGGATCGCCGCCGCCGTCCAGGCTGCCGCCCATCACCGGCGCGGCCTCCAGGAGGGTGATGTCGGCGCCGGCCATGCCGCCGTCGCGAATCATGAAAGCGGCGGCCGCCATCTAGCCGATGCCGCCGCCCACGAGCCAAGCTTTGCGATGTGTGTTCATGCCCGAAGGTTCGATCAGTCGGCGTTCGCAGTCTGTGCAGTGGGTAACGTTGTTCGGCAATCCGGCTGCCCGGTTGCCCGGCAATCCGCCCGCGCGGGCCCACGCGTGCGGTACGCGATGGAACATGAAAATTCGAGGGTTGCTACCTATACTTGTGAGGGCAGTCGCGGCGGCGCTGTCCCGGGCCACTGCCGGCCACTTCGAGCCGCCCTGCACATGTGATGGCCGCCCTTCCCGATCCAAAAGCAAACCATTTGCTCGCTGCGTTACCCGTCGAAGAATGGGCGCGCTGGCTGCCCCAACTCGAGCACGTGGCGATGCCGCTCGGCGACGCGTTGTACGAGGCCGGCGGCACGCTGAGCCATGTGTACTTTCCGACCACCGCCATCGTGTCGCTTCTGTACGTGATGGAAAGCGGCGCCTCTGCCGAGATCGCCGTGGTCGGCAACGAAGGCATCGTCGGCATTTCGCTGTTCATGGGTGGCGAGTCGACGCCGAGCCGTGCGGTGGTGCAGAGCGCAGGCCATGGCTTTCGGCTCGCGTCGCGGGTCATCAAGGTGGAATTCAACCGTGCGCCGGTGCTGCACCTGCTGCTGCGCTACACGCAGGCGCTGATCACGCAGATGTCGCAAACGGCCGTGTGCAACCGGCACCATTCGCTCGATCAACAACTCTGCCGCTGGCTTCTGTTGAGCCTGGACCGCCTCTCGGGCGACGAGCTGGTGATGACGCAGGAGCTGATCGCCAACATGCTCGGGGTGCGCCGCGAGGGCGTGACCGAGAGCGCACTCAAGCTGCAGAAGGCCGGACTGATCCGCTACACGCGGGGTCACATCACGATCACCGACCGCCCCGGGCTCGAGAACCGATGCTGCGAGTGCTATGCCGTCGTCAAGAACGAATACGACCGGCTGCTGCCGGCACGAACCGCCACGTAGACGGTCAAGTAAAGCGCGTCGCGCTCGGCGCACGGGGTAGGAGCGCACCCACAACCGCGCCCGTCGCCCATCCCTCGCCTTTGGATCACCGTGATCGCAAGATCGGGAATCAACACCGACCAAAGGTCACGATGAACGCTGCAATCCTCGGCCTGCCGCACTCGCGGCACAACCAATTGCTGGCTGCGCTGCGCGAAGCCGAGCCGCCACGCTGGCAACCTCACATCGAATCGGTGGCGTTGCTCACGGGGCAAGTGATCTGTGAATCGGACGACGAGCAGGCGTACGCTTACTTTCCCACCACGGCCATCGTTTCGCTGGTGTCGACAACGTTCGAAGGCGAGTCGACCGAGACCGCCGTGGTCGGCAACGAAGGCATCGTCGGGATCGCGTTGTTCATGGGCGGCAACCGAACGCCGGGTGCGGCGGTGGTGCAGAGTGCGGGCCACGCTCACCGGGTCAGGGCGCAGATCGTTCGCGAGGCCGCCAGCGCCGCGACCCCGTCGTTGACGATCCTGTTGCGCTATGCCCTCGGCATGATGGCGCAGGTCGCGCAGACCGCCGCCTGCAACCGCTTCCACTCGATCGACCAGCTGCTGTGCCGGCGCCTGCTGATCGGCCTCGACCGCTTGCCGACCGACGCGTTGGCGATGACCCAAGAGAACGTGGCCGGCCTGCTCGGCGTGCGCCGCGAAGGCGTGACCGCAGCGGCTCACAAGTTGCGGCGCGAAGGTGTGATCCGGTATACCCGTGGCCACATCGATGTGCTCGACCGCCAAGCGCTCGAATCGCGCACCTGTGAACGCCTGGCGTTCGACTTGGGCCACAGCGCGACCACGTTCGCCTGACGAGCGGCGGCGCTGCCGTTGCGTTTGGCCTGCTACGCCCAGCATGCCGCAGCCCTCCTCGCGCCCACCCAAGTGAACACGCGCAATCCGCCACTGTCATCGACGACCCGCGCATCAAGGGCGTGGCGCTGACCGGCAGCGTTGCAGCCGGTCGGAAAATCGCAGCCCGCACGGGTCCGCGGGGGGCCGCATGTACAACGGCGGCCAGACCTGCTGCGCCGCGCAGCGCTTCACCGTGCAAGAGGCGATCGCCGTCAAGTTCCTCGCGAAATTCAAGGCGGCCTCAGAGGCCTTGAAGCCCGGCGACCCGATGGACGAAAAGACCACGCACGGCCCGCTCTCGACCGAAGCCGCACTCGTGCAACTGCTCAAGCAGATCGACGACGTGTGGCGAGCCGGGCCAACACCGGCATGGTGTTCATCAACAACATTGATTGGACCGACACTGAACTTCCTTTCGGCGGCATCAAGGGTTCGGGCTACGGCCGCGCGCTCGGCAACACGGGTATCCAGGCGTTCGTCAACAAAAAGCGGGTGTGCACGGCCAAGGTCGATGCACCCTTTTGATTGCCCGAGGAACTCGCCATGACGCGCAAGGCCTGAGCCGAGGCAAAGTGCTCTCGCGCGCGGTGCTCGAATTCTCGGCTCGCTGAGGCGTTCAGCGGCCGTGCCGCCTCAGCTGCGCGCGCGCTTGCCGGCCATCAGCTCGTACTTGGCGAAGTGTTTGCGCGCGAGCGCGACCAATTGGTTCTCGGTCGGGTGGTCGACCACTTCGTAGCCGACGATGCGCGCCGCGGTTTGCGGGCGGTGCTTTTCGGCGTAGTGGCGAAAGTCGGCCAAGCCGGTGTGGCCGCCGGTCACGAGCACCTCGGCGATGCCGTCGAGCGCGTCGCAAACCTCACCGAAAAACTCGTGCTCCGATCGAACGCCGCTGTGGTGCTGCGGCGTGAAGTGCAGGTGCGTGTGCACCTTGTGCTCCACCACTTGTTCGGAGTCGAACTGCAACACCTGTGCTGACTGGTGGTCGACAAATGCGACCGCGTGGAAAAGGCTCATGGCAATGATCTCCGTTTGACAAATGAATGCAAGGACCGGCGCGGTGTACCGGTTTGTGGCGATGGGTGAACCATAAAGGCCGACTCGCGCCCAGTCTGTGCGCCGCCGAACAGTGCCGCTACGCGGTTCGTGGCGAGCAAAGAATGGACGACCTGTGGCGTTACGCGACGCTCGGCCGGATGGCCAACGTGATGCAGCCCTAGATCGAGGCGATCACGCCACAACGGCCAATCGCGCCGCGTTGATCCGCGCTGCGGGCGCATCGCTCCTTCCGCACACGCACGCCAGCCTGATGATGCGTGCCATGACCCGCTGCGACGTGATCATCATCGGCGGCGGCCAGGCGGCCCTGTCGACGGGCTACTTCCTGCGACGCACGAAGCGCTCGTTCGTGATCCTCGACGCCGAGGACGGACCCGGCGGCGCCCGGCGTCATGCATGGCAATCCCTGCGGCTCTTCTCGCCGGCCAATTGGAGTTCGCTGGCCGGCTGGCTCATCCCGGCAACGGCGCAAGGCTTTCCGACGCGGGATGAAGTCATCGGCTACTTGAGCCAGTACGAGGAACGCTTTGCCTTGCCGATCCGTCGGCCGGCGCTGGTCGATGTCGTCGAGCGATGCGATGACGGGCTGATCGTGCGCTCTGGCCCCAAGACATGGCACGCCGAGGCCGTGGTGAGCGCCACCGGAAGCTGGCGCCGACCCTTCGTGCCGGCCTACCCCGGTCGCGAGGTGTTCGCAGGCCGGCAACTGCACTCGGCCCACTATGCCGGACCGACGCCGTTCACAGATCAACGCGTCCTGATCGTCGGTGGCGGCAACTCGGGCGCGCAAATCCTGGCCGAGGTGTCGCAGGTCGCCGAGACGTTGTGGGTGACCGAGAAGGCACCCAATTTCCTGCCCGACGACGTGGGCGGCCGCGTGCTGTTCGAACGCGCGACCGAACGTTGGCGCGCCCAGCAAGAAGGCCGGCCGGTCGAACACTTGCCGGGCGGCTTCGGCGACATCGTGATGGTGTCGCCGGTGGTGGACGCTCGAGCGCGGGGCGTCCTCCGAGCGCGCGAGCCCTTTGCCCGACTCACATCCAACGGCGTGGCGTGGGCGGACGGCAGCGAGGCATCGTTCGACGCGGTGATCTGGTGCACCGGGTTAAGGCCGGCGCTGGCGCACCTCGCGCCCCTGGGCATCGGGGACGACGCAGGTCGCGTGGACGTGCACGGCACCCGATGCACGGCCGCACCCCGCCTGTGGCTGGTGGGCTACGGCGACTTGACCGGAATGGCCTCGGCCACGCTGATCGGCGTCATGCGCACGGCGCGCAGCACCGCGCACGAGATCGACGCCTTGTTGGCGCCGCGATGATTCGAGAAGCCGGGCGCCGATTTCCCGGCATCCGGCACACCCCAAGCAGACTTCGCACGAAAAACAAAAATGGCCGCATTTGACCATTCATTATATTTCCATCAAAATAGAACAATGGAAGAAAAAGCCGCCGTCGTTTCCCTCGCAGCGCTTGCCCAGCCGGTGCGCCTGCGCATCTTTCGCGCGCTGGTCGGCGCCGGCCCGCCGGGGATGGTGCCCGGCGCGCTGGCCGCGATGTTGGGCGTACCGGCCTCCACGCTCTCTTTCCACCTCAAGGAACTGACCCACTCCGGCTTGGTGACCCAGGAGCGCGAGAGCCGCAACCTGATCTACAGGCCGGCGCTGGACCAGATGAACGACTTGCTCGCCTACCTCACCGCCCACTGCTGCCACGGCACGGCTTGCGAGGTCACCGCGGCCCCTGGCTGCACCACCTGCTGAACCCACCCACTGCCCCATCGCCGGCATGGCGCCTGCCGCAAAGGAACCTCCATGACTGACAAGGTCTACAACGTGCTCTTCGTCTGCACCGGCAACTCGGCCCGCTCCATCCTGGCCGAAGGCCTGCTGAACCACGTCGCGCGCGGACGCTTCATCGCACACTCGGCAGGCAGTCACCCGAGCGGCACGGTCAATCCATTCGCACGCTCGACGCTGCAAACCTTGCGCATCCCGACCGATGGCTTTCGCAGCAAAAGCTGGGGTGAGTTCGCAGAGCCCGGCGCACCCGCGCTCGACTTCGTGTTCACCGTCTGCGACAACGCTGCCGGCGAGATGTGCCCGGTGTGGCCGGGCCAGCCGATGACCGCGCACTGGGGTGTGCCGGACCCGGCGGCGTTCGAAGGCAGCGACGAGGACAAGGCGCGTGTCTTCATGTCCACCGCGGTGACGCTCAAACGCCGCATCGAGCTGATGCTGTCACTGCCGATCGAGCGCCTCGACTCGATGGCGATCCAGCGCGAGATCACCGACATCGGCAAGGCCTGACATCGGCCGCAGCCAAGGCTCGCGGAGAAGACACGCCACATGAACACCACCCCCTTGCCCGCGCCTGTCGCCGCTCCGGCACCCCTGAGTGTCTTCGAGCGCTACCTGTCCGTCTGGGTCTTCCTGTGCATCGTCGTGGGCATCGCCCTCGGCCAGAGGCTGCCGGGGTCGTTCCAGGCCATCGGCCGCATGGAGATCGCGAAGGTCAACCTGCCGGTCGGCCTGTTGATCTGGGTCATGATCATCCCGATGCTGCTGAGGGTCGACTTCGCGTCGCTGTCGCAGGTCAGGCAGCACTGGCGCGGCATCGGCGTCACGCTGTTCGTGAACTGGGCCGTCAAGCCGTTCTCGATGGCGCTGCTGGGCTGGATCTTCATCCGCCATGTGTTCGCGCCGTACCTGCCTGCGGGCCAGGCCGACAGCTACATCGCGGGGCTGATCCTGCTGGGCGCAGCGCCGTGCACGGCGATGGTGTTCGTGTGGAGCCGGCTCACTGGCGGCCACCCCCTCTTCACGTTGTCGCAGGTGGCACTCAACGACGCGATCATGGTGTTCGCCTTCGCGCCGATCGTGGCCTTGCTGCTGGGCATGTCGGCCATCGTCGTGCCGTGGGACACGTTGATCACGTCGGTGGTGCTGTACATCGTGATCCCGGTCGTGATCGCGCAGCTGTGGCGCAAGGTGCTGCTCGGCCGCGGGCAGGCGGCGTTCGACGCCGCGCTCGCGAAGATCGGGCCTTGGTCGATCACCGCGCTCCTTGCAACGCTTGTGCTGCTGTTCGCGTTTCAGGGCAAGGCCATCCTCGGCCAGCCGCTGGTGATCGCGATGCTGGCCGTGCCGATCCTGATCCAGGTGTTGTTCGTCTCCGGCCTCGCGTATTGGTTGAACCGGCGCCTCGGCGAGTCGCACGCGGTTGCCTGCCCCTCGGCGTTGATCGGCGCCAGCAACTTCTTCGAGCTGGCCGTGGCCGCAGCGATCAGCCTGTTCGGCTTCGAGTCGGGTGCGGCACTCGCCACCGTGGTCGGCGTGCTGATCGAAGTGCCGGTGATGCTGCTGGTGGTGAAGGTCGTGAACGGCAGCAAGGGCTGGTATGAAGCGGGAGCATCGACAGGAAAACGCCCATGACCGACACCACCATCACGGTGCACCACAACCCCGATCGCGGCACGCCGCTTCGTGACCTGAGCCTTCCCAACGTCGACACGGCGCTGTTCGACACGCCGACCGGCGCACGCATGGCCGGCGTTGGTGCCTCGACGCATGCGCCGCGCTTCTTGCTGCTCTACGGCTCGCTGCGCGAGCGCTCGTACAGCAAGCTGCTGACGCTCGAAGCAGCGCGGTTGCTGATGGCGATGGGCGGCGAGGTCCGGGTGTTCGATCCCGCGGGTTTGCCACTGCCCGACTCGGAGCCAGAGTCCCATCCCAAGGTGCGGGAACTGCGCGAAGCCGCGGCCTGGGCCGAAGGCATGGTCTGGACCTCGCCCGAGCGCCACGGCGCGATGACCGGCATCATGAAGGCGCAGATCGACTGGATTCCGCTGAACATCGGCGCGGTCCGGCCCACGCAGGGCAAGACGCTGGCGGTGATGGAAGTGTCGGGCGGCTCGCAGTCGTTCAATGCGGTGAACCAGTTGCGTGTGCTGGGCCGCTGGATGCGCATGATCACGGTCCCGAACCAGTCCTCGGTCGCCAAGGCGTACCTCGAGTTCGACGAGGCCGGCCGCATGAAGCCCTCGGCGTACTACGAGCGCGTGGTCGACCTGATGGAAGAGCTGATGAAGTTCACGCTGCTGACGCGTGATGTCGCGCCCTACCTGGTGGACCGCTACAGCGAGCGCAGGGAAAGCGCCGACGAGTTGTCGAAGCGCGTCAACCAGCGCGCGATCTGAGGCGCAGAGCGTTCGAAATCACAGAGACCGAGCTCAGGCTCATCGCGAGCGCCGCGCTGTTCCAGGTCAAGTTCTTCGTCGACTTTCAGCAGGGCTGCGGCACGCGTTGAAGCACAAATCATCGAGCGGGTCGCCCGCCGGTCGCAGTGCCCGCAGGCACCGACAGCTTGAGCCACGCGGCGCTGTTCAGCGCGATCAACGCGGTGATCCCAAACGCGGCCGCAGGTCCAGCGAGCTTCCAAACCAGCCCGAACAGCAGGCCCGCCGGTATGGCAGCCAGGCCCGAGGCAACACCTTCGACCGCACCGATGGCGATCGGCCCGGCCGCCAAGACGCCTGCGATCAAGATCGGAATGAGTGGTGCGACCATCTGCGAAGAAATTTCGTCCAGCAGACTGACGGCCGTGAACATCACGACAGGCAAAGGCAAGCGTCGATGCGACGATTTGCTTGAACGTTCCGTTGACACTGCGAGGTACTTTCGAGGGTGATGCGGTTGCCGCCGCAAATGGCGAGGCAGACACATGTCAATGATGGTGACCCTCACCGCCTCCCGCGAGTGGCGTTGCCGACGGCGCATTCATGGCACCGCTGCCTGCGGGCATCGAGCCTCGCAAGCGCAGCGCGTTCGAGATCACCGAGACCGAACTCAAGCTCATCGCGAGCGCCGCGATCATCGGCGAGAGCAACCAGCCGGTGAACGGAAACAGCACACCTGCTGCCAGCGGCACGCCGAGCGCGTTGTAGACGAACGCGAAGCCGAGGTTCTGCTTCATGTTGGCGATCGTCTCGTCGGAGATCGCGCGCGCCTGGGCGATGCCGCGCAGGTCGCCCTTGACCAGCGTGACCTGGGCACTGTTCATCGCCACATCGGTGCCGGTGCCCATCGCGACGCCCACGTCGGCCTTTGCCAGCGCTGGTGCATCGTTGATGCCGTCACCGGCCATCGCCACGATGCGGCCTTCGCGTTGCAGCTTGTCCACCAGTGCCAGCTTGTCGGCCGGTTTGACCTCGCCGTGAACTTCATCGATGCCCAACTTGGTGGCCACGGCCTTGGCGGTCGTCAGACCGTCACCAGTGGCCATGATCACGCGCATGCCGGCGGCCTTCAACGTGGCGAGCGCCTCCAACGTGCTGGCCTTGATCGGGTCGGACACAGCCAGCAACCCGGCCGCCCGGCCATCGACCGCCAGCAGCATCACGCTCGCGCCTTCGGCACGCAGCGCCTCGGCCTGTGCCTTCAGCACTTCGACCGGCACGCCGAGTTGCGTCATCAATGCCGTGTTGCCGAGTGCCAGTTTCTTGCCGGCCACGCTGCCTTGCACACCGATGCCCGTGCTCGACTCGAAGCCCTCGGCCTTGTCGAGCGACAGCCCGCGCTCGCGAGCTGCCCGCACGATGGCATCGGCCAACGGGTGCTCGCTGCCCTGGTCGAGGCTCGCCGCGAGGCGCAGCACCTCGTCTTCGGTGAAGCCGCTCGCCGCCACCGCGCGATCGAAGCGGGGCTTGCCTTCGGTGAGCGTGCCGGTCTTGTCGACGATCAGCGTGTCGACCTTGCGAAAGTTCTCGATCGCCGCGGCATCGCGAAACAACACGCCCTGCGTGGCGGCCTTGCCCGTGGCGACCATGATCGACATCGGCGTGGCCAGGCCGAGGGCACACGGGCACGCGATGATGAGGACCGCCACCGCGTTGATCAGCCCGAACACCCAACTGGGCTCGGGGCCGAACAGCCCCCACACCACGAAGGTCAGCAGCGCGATGCTGACGACGCTCACGACGAAGTAGCCCGCTACTTGATCGGCCATGCGCTGCATCGGCGCCTTGGATCGCTGAGCCTGAAGCACCATCTGCACGATGCTCGCGAGCACCGTCTGCGAGCCGACTTTTTCCGAGCGCATCACGAGCGCGCCGTTGGTGTTGAGCGTCGCGCCGATCAGCGGGTCGCCGACGCGCTTGGTCACCGGCACCGGCTCGCCGGTCAGCATCGATTCATCGACCGCGCTGCTGCCTTCGATGACGACGCCGTCGACAGGCACTTTTTCACCCGGCCGCACGCGCAGCGAATCGCCGACGTGAACGTGGTTCAGCGGCACGTCTTCTTCGGCACCGTCGGCGTCGATACGGCGCGCCGTTTTGGGCGCAAGCCCCAACAACGACTTGATCGCCGCCGAGGTTTGCGACCGCGCCTTGAGTTCGAGGATTTGTCCGAGCAAGGTCAACGAAATGATCACGGCCGCCGCCTCGAAGTAAACCGACACGCGACCCATCGACACGAACGACGCAGGGAACACGCCCGGCGCCACCGTCGCGATCACGCTGTAGATGAAGGCCGCCGATGTGCCCAGGCCGATCAACGTCCACATGTTCGGGCTGCGATTGCGCACCGATCGCACCGCGCGCTCGAAGAACGGCCACCCCGCCCACAACACGATGGGCAGCGTGAGCACGAGTTCGATCCAGCTTTGCGTGGCCATCTCGAACCACTGCAGCCGGTGGCCCGCCATCGCGAGCACGGTGACGACGATGGTCAGCGGCAGCGTCCACACGAAGCGCCGCCGAAAGTCGGTCAGCTCGGGGCTTTCGCCTTCGTCGAGGGTCGGCATCTCGGGCTCGAGCGCCATGCCGCATTTGGGGCAGGCGCCAGGGTGATCCTGACGCACTTCGGGGTGCATCGGGCAGGTGTAGATCGCGCCGGCAATGGCCACCTCGGACTGCGGCAGCGCCGGCGCTGCGGGTGCCACAGGCGCGGGTAGGTACCGGCTCGGATTGGCGGCGAATTTGGCCCTGCACCCCGCGCTGCAAAAGTAGACCGGAGTGCTTGCGTGTTCCAAAAAATGAGGTGACTGATCCGTCACCGTCATGCCGCAGACGGGATCTTTGAGCGCGCCTGCGGCAGGTGGCAGGGGCTTCTCGAAAACGGCGCGGCCGTCATGATCGGGGTGGGTGTGCATGCTCATCGTTTTACTCCTGCGTCGCGGTAGGGCGTGGTCGTGCGGACAAAAACTTGGACTGAGATAAGCCGCGATTTCGAGGCTTTCTCGGTATTCGATCGGGCTGAGAGAGCCAAGTGAGAGCTTGATTCGCGTCTCGTTGTACCAGCGGATGTAGGAGTCGAGGACCTGCATGAACTGTTCGAGGGTGGTGGCTTGCCACTGCCGAGGGTAGAACAGCTCCGTCTTCAGCCGGCCGAAGAAGCCTTCGCATGCCGCGTTGTCAGGCGAGCACCCTTTCTTTGCGCGACATCGAGCGAACCAGCTTCGCGTCGCCGATCCGAGCTAGCCAGCCGGGCCAGCCGGGCCAGCGACAGTGGGCGCCACGATCGGAATGCACAGTGGGGCGGTGTTCGTTGTCAGCGACCGACTCGACCGCTGCATCCAGCATGGTGTTCACGAGCTCAGCGTCTGGCCGCGTGCCCATGGACCAGCTGACGACCAGCCCGTCGAAGCAGTCGATCATCGGCAACAGATACACCTTGCCACCCGGAAGCTATAACTCCGTGATGTCGGTGAGCCACTTCTCGTTCGGCGCGCAAGCCTGGAAGTCGCGATTGATGAGATTGTCTGGCGCAGGGCTGATCTCTCCCAAGTAGGACTTGCAGGGACGTCGCTTCTTCACGGTGACAACCAGGCGTTCCTGCTTCATCAAACGCTGCACGACCTTCTCCGAGATCGAGACGTGCTGCCTGCCAAGTGACGCGTGAATCCGGCGGTAGCCGTAGCAGCGGTGATTGCCTTCGAAGATGTTGGCCATCGTCCGCCGCACATCCCCGTATTTATCAGCGACCCCCGACCGCGCTCGATGATAGAAATAGGAGCTTCGAGCAAGGCCCGAGCCGGGCCAGGAGATCTGGCAGCGCATGGGTCTGTCTCAGGGCGTCAACCAGCAGCGTCTTCTCCCGGTTCGTCAGGAGCCGCGGGTCGACGCCCAGGCCTTTTTTTAGTAGTTCGTTGGCCTTCTTCAAGAGGTCGTGCTCGAGCTGCAAAGTGCGAACGTCGCGTCGAAGCGTTTCGAGCTGTCGCTCCAGCTCCGCGCGCTGTGACTCTGGCAGTAGATCGGCATGGCGTTTCGTTGATGCCGGGGCCTCACGGCCAAGTGAGCCGGTTCTTCCAGTTGTACAACGTCGGCCTGCTCACGCCCAGCTTCTCGGCCACCGCCTTCGCGCTTCCTCGGCGGGTGCACAGCTCGATGACAGCCGCCTTCTTCAACCCCGCCGGGCGCGGAACACTTCCAACTCTGCCGACGAGGCGTTTTGCGGCATCAGGATGCAGCTCATCAATCCAGGCGGCCAGTGTGTCTCTGCCTGGATAGCCGAGTGCCTCGATGGTCACGGTCATACAGCGACCATGATCGAGATAGTGGTCGACCGCCAGCTGCTTTTGCTCGCCGGAATACTTCGACGCGCGCACATGGCCTGTCGGCAGATCGCAAGATCGCTCGAATTCCCGATGCCAGCTTCTGAGAGCGTTCTTTGTCGGGTACCCCAACTGCTGAATGGTCGCCGCGGTGCGTTCGCCAAGCTCGATGTAGCGCTTGACCGCTCGAACGCGGTCTTCGTATGAATACATGGACTACCTCCAAGGTAGTCCAAGAAATCGTCCGCACCTCCCACCTTCGATGGCTGGTCAGTTTTCGGCCGGCGTCAACAGACCTATGCGGCTACGGTCGGGTTCGGGACGTTTAAGTGGTGTTTGACACGTTTGGCGGCTGCCGTGCTGGTGGTCTGGCTGTTGACGCGGATCGGGGCCTGACAGGAAGCCGACGTGCGGTCAACCGCGGAACCTGCGCACTCGTGCGCGACAATCGCGCCCCATGAAACCATCCCATCATGCTTCCGACGCGACCCTCGCGGCAGCCATCGCAGTGCGCCAAAGCCCAATCCACGGACAAGGTGTGTTCGCCCTGCGCGCCATGCATACCCGTGAGGAGATCGGCTGCTACGACGGCCGCCGTTACGCGCCTGACGAGACCGATCCTGCATGGGACGACAACCTCACCTACCTGTTCGGTCTTTCCGACGGCAGCGTGATCGACGGAGCACAGGGCGGCAATGCCTTGAGGCACATCAATCACGCCTGCGTGCCTAACGTCGAAGCTGTTGAGCGTCGAGCCGCCGACGGCACCTTGCACCTCGTCGTGCGCACGCTGCGTCGCATTCGAGCCGACGAAGAACTCCTCCTCGACTACGCGCTCGTCATTGACGATGGCGACGAGCCGGCCTCCTACCCGTGCGCGTGCGGCACCGTTCGATGCCGGGGCACCATGGCCGCGCTGGTCGCAGTCGAAGCAATCGCGCGTTGAGCGGAATGTCGCCTCGCAGTTTGAACGAGCATCATCATGCGGCGGGGCGATCGAGTCGAGCTCGAACACCAGGTCGAGCACGGCCTCCCCGCTGCGGCGTCATCCCTTACTCGTCTGGAGACCTCGCGCTCGGCTGGCGCCTTTAGGGGTCGTCTCCGAAACGTCTCGCAGAGTACGCCTGCAGCCTTAGGCACTCGTGAGTCGCCCGACTTGACTGGCGGCTATCGACCCATTGCAGCCGGCGACGAGTTTTCCAGCGAACGACCGGTCCACCTTGGAACTTGACTTTCGCCCACGCCGCGGAAAAAGCCAGCTATGGCGACAGCAGTCATTCGCGAATGCCGACCGACGATCGGCACACGTTGGGGGCCGAACGACTGCATCCGACGACCATGAACTGGCGCTGCCGACCCAAACCCGCCGGTGGAAGGAGCGTGAAGCAGTCGTTCGACTGCACCAGATGTGCATTAAAAAATCCCGATCGATGGGAGCACAAACGCAGAGACTCGCCGCAGCTGACTGGCACCGTTGCTTGTTTTGAACCGGCGTTTGGGTTTGCCGGCTCAACCCGTGTGCCGCAACGGATCGCGGGCACTGGGGCTGCACGACATGTCAACGGTCGACGGTCAGAGCACGCTCCTACGGAGGCTGCATTCGCAATGCTTCGACTCCGGCGCCGTCCGATGCCCAACCAATCAAGGCCGAAAGGCGCATTCATCGCAACACGGTGTTGACCCAGCGGGCAATGGCACGCTCACTGCGGAACTCGTCCACCGAGCGAGCTGGAATGTCGGGATACCGCTCACGCCACAAGTTCGTCAAGGCGTTTCCAGCGCCCACTTCCAGCACGCAGCGAACGCGTCGCTCGGCGATGGCGTCCATGCAGCTGTCCCAGAGAACCGTGGTCGCGATCTGGCGGGCCAGCAGGTGCTTCAAGCGGCCCGGCTCACGTTCCGGCGCGCCGCTGTGATTGCAGACCAGTATCGAATGCGGTGAGGACATGGCCACAGCGCCCAGACGTGCCTCGAACTCGACGGCAGCCGCCGACATCCATGGCGTGTGCGAGGCAACGCGCACCTGCAGCCGCGTACAGCGCGCTCCGGCCGCCGACAGGTCCCTTTCGGCCAGCACCAGGGCCGCAGACAAGCCTCCCAGCACGGCCCGGTCAGCCGCCAGCCGCAGGGCCAGCGAGAGGCCGTGGCGCTCGCAGGCGACAAGCAGCGACTTGGCATCCAGACCTTGGACGGACAGCAGTCCGGTATCGAGTCCGTCCGCACTGCGGTCCATGGCGGCAGCGCGGTCACCGGCCAGCGCCATCGCTTGGACCACATCGAACACGCCGGCCGCGCAGAACGCCGCCAACTCACCCACGCTGTAACCCGCAACGACCGTCGGCAGCGGCAGTCTCGGCGCCAAGCTTTGCCAGGCCGCCAGCCCCAATCCGGTCAACAAGGGCTGCGCGACGGCGTTGCGCTGGCTCCACTCGGGGTCGGCCAGACGGGTGCGCCAATCGGTGCCAAGTTGTGCGGAAATCCGAGCCAGTGTAGGGGTAGCCTCGGGGCAGGCCTCCAACCACGGCAGCATCGTCGCGTGCT
>ENA-OBIO01000342-OBIO01000342.1-metagenomes-genome-assembly--contig:-NODE-342-length-26247-cov-2.98675_pt1 | contig 26247 bp, 25 predicted proteins | sample MGYA00153383_OBIO01 | MGnify analysis MGYA00153383 | reverse complement strand
TTTACAAAATTAACCGTAGTGCGCTTATTGTTCGATATTAAAAAGCAACCCCAATCATCAAGGCGCTTAATGGTAATATCTCTGTATTTTTCTTTTACCGTTTTGTCAAAATCACGGTTTCTTGTGTAAATAATAAATGTTGAATACACATTCTTTTTTTCCTCCTCAACTCTCCAGCGCCTTCTTTCAAAGTGTGGTTTAAAAGTATTTGGATAGTCGTTATATAATGCTGGGCCAGCATAATTAATGATATCATCTCGCCATGTCCATCCTATAATAACAATAGCTGAAGCTTTATTTTGTTCACATACTTTTTTATATAAATCAACAAAAGCAATAGCGTCTTTTACTGATGTTAAATTAACATGTGACCACAATTTTTCCTGGGCATAATAAATTAATCTTTCCTTAAATGTTATTGTTTTAAATGTTATAAAAATTAATACAACTATTGTGATTACGTATATTGTTTTTTTTGACGGAGCTATTAATATAACAATTGATAACGCATAAAAAACAGGAATAGCTAAAAACATTCTACTTAACGAAAAGTAAGGCCAAACAACGCCATCAGCTATTTTTTGTCCGAAAAATGAAACAATAATAATAGTTAAAAACAACACAAAACTTAAAAACCATTTTTTGTTTTTATTATAAGAATAAATAGCTAATAGTATAAATACAATAAGTGTGATTGCGCATGATTCTTCTATAAACAAACCAATATGAGCAAAACGATCATCTAAATGCGAAACAGCATCTATAAAATAATTTATGGAAAATGGATTCTCAAAATTAAAAATTATTGCTTCAGGGTGAATTTTATAATAATGATTTAATGTAAAATCTATTGGTAAGCCCATCAACAAGCCTATGATTGAAAATAAATAATATTTCTTATTTTTATAATTAAGTAAGAATAAATAAAAAAGGAAAGGAACGGAAACCAAAATAGAATTAGGGTTTACCAAAAAGCCTACATAAGAAAAAAATGTATTTAAAAGAACCCATTTCAAATTATTTACATTAATTAAACTTATAACAAAAAATGTTATAAAAAATAATCCCGTAACAAACCCCCGGGGTATACTATTCATTACATCATAACCTGTAGGCATACATAACAAAATGGCTAAAACAAGTATTGCTTTTTCTACTTGGTTTTTACTGAATAAATAAATGGAAGTAAAAACAAATGGGGTTAAAAAAATAATGTGTGTTGCTATTGGAACGGCATAATAAACAGGAACTTTTAGCCAAATTAATGGAACGGCAAACAACGCCTCCATAAGCGTGTTATAAGGCTGGCCATAAAAGCGGGGCTCATAAAATAATCCTTCCGAATAATGTTTTGCTCCTAACCAAACTAAAACCTGATCAGAATCTGCATAATCAAAATTAACTGTAAAAAACAATATAACATGTTGACTGATTAATACAGTCAAAAAGAAATAAAAAATAATTTTTAAAACTTGTTGTGGTTTTAACATTCTATTTTAGCTATTCTATCCGCATGCCTGCCGCCTTCAAATTTTTCAGTTAAAAAAATATCTACACATTTTTTAGCTTCTTCGATGCTAATATATCTTGCGGGCAGAGTTAAAATGTTAGCGTCGTTATGTTGACGTGCTAGCGCCGAAATTTCTGAGCTCCAACATAAAGCAGCTCTAATACCCTTATGCTTATTGGCACTCATATTAATGCCATTACCGCTACCACACATTAATATACCAAAATCAACCTCTTTATTAATAACAGCTGATGCAACGGCGTGTCCATAATCGGCATAATCAGCACGATCTAAACTATAACAACCTTTGTCGGTAATTTCAACTTGTTTACTTTTTAAATACTCTATAAGCACTTGTTTTAACTCAAACCCTGCGTGGTCGCTACCGATAGCTATTTTCATAGTATTAATTTTATTCGTATAAAATTACTGATTATTTATTAAATAAAAACACCCTCTATGCTTTAAAACATAGAGGGAGTAAAGTATTGATTTTATTGGTTGTTTAACTACTTCTTTTTACTTACATGAAGCATTATACAAATTTATCATCGGCCAAAATAAATATACTTTTCGACTGTAATCTCCCTTATATTTATTTTCAAATTCTTTACATAATAATAAAAAAGGTTTTAAAATAGTGTTCATGTTTTTTTTACTTAATTCATAAACTACTCCATCGGGCATTTTGAAATAATTTTTTGATCCGCCACCACCCATTGAACCATCTGTATATAATGTTGGGCTATCATAATATGCTTTTATTTTACCATTAACAACCCTATTTATATATCTAAACGGTCCTTGTGGTCTATCGGGTTCTAATTGTATTTTATCAGTTATTTTTCCATTTTTATAAAGAGTTAAAATTTCAGGCACATTTGTTTTACCTTTAATTACAATTTTTTCTCCTTTCATATCAGTGTATTCTAAGTCGCTAATTCTACTATTATTCATAATTCCCCAATTTAAACCTGTACAAAACACTGTATCTGTTGTGGTTACAAAATATTCATTTCGCTTATTAGTTTGCGTAAACCCTTTTTGGCTTACTGCTATTAATAAAGCAATTACAATTAGTTGGTTTAGTTTCATGTTTAGTTGGTTTTAGGTTTATAATCAAAAGTATAATTTTTTTCTTCAGAAAAAAATTATACTTTACTATTCCAACTCTACTAAAAATTAAACAAAAAATCCTTCAAGGTTTTAAAAACCTTGAAGGATTAAATAATTGCCTTGATGCGCCGTAAATGGTCGTTTTTATTGGTAGTTTAAGTTAAAGTAAATTTATTTTTTACCTTGAATCTTATTCGTCAAATCCTCGAAATCTTTTTCTTTTACATTGTATCCAGATATTTGATATTCTGCATAAATACACTTATAAGTAGCGGCGTCAAACACAAACATGCTTTTGTTTTTTGTAGCAGCGGTAACATATATAGCGTACTTAGGATCTTTGTTTTTAATTGCTTCCTCTATTTTTGAAGCTGGTACGTATTCGAATTTATTTGAATATACTTTTTTAATATCTGATTCTTCTATGCCTCCCTTTCTATCAGAATTAATTAAAAGTATTTTTGTTTTTAAAATTTTAGTTTCTTTATTATAAATTTCTTTGAATTTATTAACCATGTTTAATGAGCTTCCTCCTATTTTTTGTTCTTTCACTAAATTAATAGCATTTTGTAAATTAGCAATTAATAAAGGCATGCGTTTATATGCGCTTACTAAATCGTATTCCGTACCCGCAAAAACATCTAATGGGCAATAGGCTAAAACGTCGTCATAAGTAAAGCGATTGAATTCTTTTTTTGTTCCATTAAACAAGGCTAAGTAACTATAATCATCTAATATTACTTCGAATTTATTTTTCTTTTTAAGGTATTTAAATCCACAAGGTGCGATAAATGAATTTTCGGGTTGATTATAGTTTTTTTCAAACTCTTCCCAGGTAATATAATCTACTGGTGTTAATTTCCAAATACTACCCATTGCTGCCTTGAGAGCATTATCATAATTAGCGTCGCCAATTAATATTCCATAGGTTTTTTTTGATTGACTAAAAGCAATCATATCTTTGCTATCATAGGGCGTTGCCGAATATTGAGCGTTTACATTTTGGGCAATTAAAACAAGTGTAACAGCAAGTAAAAAAAGATTCTTCATAAGGGTTGGTTTTTATGGGTTTATAATAAACACTAAATTAGTTTACTAAATTAAACTAATTTAGTATTGTAGCAAATTATTATTGAGTATAAAATTTGAACGGGAATTCGGCTATACATCGGTAATAACATCAAACCCTTTAAAGCTTCCAACGATGGCAACACCCGTTATTTTTACCAAAGGGTTTTTGTTTTTAATTTTAGCGGCTATTTGATTGAGGGTAGAACCCGAGCCAACCGCATCATCTATAAGTATAATCTGTTTGTAATTATTATTTGAAGTAACGGCAAACGTATTGTCAGCATTACGTATGCGTTCGTTTAGTTTGTTTAATGATTTTTGAGGCACAGGAATAATGCCACTAATTTTATTAATCTTAATAATTGGTAATGCTATTTTTAATTGTGTTTCAATAAATTTCATAATTTGTACTTCGCGCCTAATAGTGGGGGGCACAAAACCAACCGCATCAGCTTTACTCTGTTTTATAAAATGCAATAAATCAGTTTTTATTTCGTCTACTAATATTTTCATCAGCATTTTGTTTTGTCCTTGTTTAGCATAATGCAACAGAGTTCCTAGTCTTGTTTTACCAAAACGTTCAATGGCATAAAAATCGCAATAATAAAGCTTGTCAAGATAAATGTGATCGTAGCCTTTTGTGTTTATTAATTTATCGGTACCATCTATCAACTTATTTTTTCCTACAAAATGCTGGTACTTTTTCTGCGTTTCTAAATATTCAATAGCTGTTTTTTTGAGTGGCAAATGGCGCTGATTACACCAATAACTAAAGGCGGCTAACCCCGTAAGCATTTCGCCAAATTCTGTAATAACCAATACTTTATTGTTGAATTGTTCTATTTCTTTTGTCGTGAAATCGAATGTATCATCAACATATTGGTTAGGTTTTTCTTTTTTTAGCCTATATATTGTTTTTGGGGTACGACCAAATTTTTCTACACTATTGTTTTCCAATAATTGGTTTAAAGCATAGTGTATGGCTTGTTTAGAAACGAGTAAACTATCCTCTATTTCTTTAACACTCAGGTCGTTAAACTGAGTAAACATGTGTAAAATTGAATCCTTAATTTTCATTTTTTTGTCTATTGACTATCAATAGTCAAAAATAATAAAAATAAACGAAAGGAACTTTTATTTGGTGATTTTATTTGGTGTCAACTAAAAACTATACCCTTCAAGATTTGTAAATCTTAAAGGGTTTGGTTTTTATGAGCTCTTACTGTAAAGTATTGGTTTTATTGGTGATTTAATTACTTATTTTTTATCTACACGAAGTATTATATAAATTTATCATTTCTCAAAATAAATTTGCTTTCGACTATATTCTCCTTTATATTTATTTTCAATTTTTTTTCCGTAACAGCATTAAAAATTAAACAAAAAATCCTTCAAGGTTTTAAAAACCTTGAAGGATTGAAATTTACATAGATTCTACATATAGTCCACTTTCATATTAATCAAAACTTTGTGCATAACTACTAATCAACGTTAATTAACACTCATAACTACGGCTATTAAAAACCAGTTAGTTAGGTACCCAGGCTATTAACAATTACTCTGTGTAAAATTAAAGTTATGGTTTATAACTTGCTATAATTAATTAATACTTTGTTAATAGCTTATTTACTTAGCAACTTAAACCACAGTACAAAATTTACTTTCCATAATTATTGAGTTGTTTGTACAGTTTTACACACATAAAAATATACCTACTCACTGTTTTATTATCAACCATTTATATAATACGGCATTTTGTTCATTACTATTGACTTTGCTAACCATCAAGCATTTAGATAAAACAAAGTGGTTCAAAAAATGTTAATAGACTCTAATTAAGTATATAAACAAACAAACAAAAGCTTATTTTTACACAGTATTAACAGCTTATATACTATATACATAATTTTAAAATTTTAAAAAATATTATATTATTATAATGAATTTAGAAAAAGGTTATCTCGAAAAAAAAATTGATCCATCTCTTGATTTGTTCAAAGAGATTTCGCATCTTAAGAAAACCAAGAACGCGATCATCCTCGCTCACTACTATCAAAATGCTGATATTCAGGATGTTGCAGACTATATTGGAGACAGTTTAGGGCTTGCTCAACAAGCAGAAAAATCGACTGCCGACATCATTTTATTTGCCGGCGTACATTTTATGGCAGAAACAGCTAAAATTTTGAATCCTAAAATAAAAGTATTACTTCCCGATTTAAAAGCAGGGTGTTCTTTAGCTGAATCTTGTCCGGCTGATGCTTTTTCTGCATTTAAAGCCTCACACCCCGATCATATTGTATTAACTTATATAAACTGTACTGCTGATATTAAAGCGCTCTCAGATGTCATTGTAACGTCTACCAACGCTGTTCAAATTGTAGAGTCATTCCCTAAAGATCAAAAAATCATTTTTGCACCCGATAAAAACTTGGGAGCATACATTAATAAAATTACAGGTCGCAGTATGGTTTTATGGAATGGTAGCTGTATGGTGCATGAAATTTTTAGCTTGGAAAAACTCATTAAATTAAAAGCACAACATCCAAAAGCATTGGTATTAGCACATCCCGAATGTGAAGCTCATATTTTAGAGTATGCTGACTTTATTGGAAGCACGACTGCTATTTTAAATTATAGTAAAAAATCAGAAGCTCAGGAATTTATTGTGTTAACTGAAGCTGGTATCATTCATCAAATGCAAAAGGCCAGTCCTATAAAAACTTTTATACCGGCTCCACCCAATAACAGTTGTGCTTGTAACGATTGTCCACACATGAAACTAAATACCTTAGAAAAAATTTATTTAGCATTAAAATACGAGCAACCTGAATTATTAATGAGCGAAGAGTTGATTGAAAAATCAAAAGCGCCAATTAATAAAATGCTTGAATTATCAGCTAAATTTGGATTATAAACTAAATTTTATTTTTTGAATTATAAACTTTAAATTAGAAGTTTAATAAGTATCTAATAGTGAATTCAATAATAAAATATTTTCTTTTTTTCTTTGTATTTTTTTTGACCAAACAATCTTTGTTCAGTCAAATAACTAATCCTAATGGTTATAATACGTTTTATTACGATAATGGAGCTAAATCATCTGAAGGTATTATGCGTGATGGCAAAGCAGACGGGTATTGGAAAAATTATTACAAAAATGGTAAATTAAAAATAGAAGGAAATCGTAAAAACTTTTTATTAGATAGTATTTGGAAATTTTATTCGGAACGAGGAAAAATTACAAAAGCTGTCAATTATAATGAAGGAAAAAAAAATGGATATACACTAACTTATGATACAAATCAACGTGTATCAAGTAAAGAAGCCTTTATAAATGATATCAAGCAAGGTAATTCATTTTATTATTATCCTTCAGGAAAAACAAAACAAGTAACGCCTTATCTTAAAGGTAAACCCGATGGTTATGCATACGAATATTCGCAAGATTCAATAATTATTTCAATTTTTAAATATCAAGGAGGAATTTTAGCAAGTGTTGAACGATTAAATCGTAAAGATGAACAAGGTAAAAAACAAGGAGTTTTTAAAGATTTTTATGATGATGGAAAATTAAAAGAAGAAAAAAAATACAAAGATGATGTTATTGATGGATATGTAAAAACCTATGATAATAAAGGAAATTTAAAAAATACGGAAAAATTTAATAATGGTAACCTAGTTAAAAATGCTCCTGAATTAGCCAAATTAGACGTGTTTCATGAGTTTTATGAAGACGGTACCATGAAATATGAAGGTGGTTATATTAACGGGATGCCTGTTGGTACTCACTATCATTATAAACAAAAATTGTTTTGCGATTCATTAGCTATATCTCGTGATGATACAAGCGACGTGATGATTAAAAAATATGTGTGTAGAAACAGAGCTGTTCCTGATTCTGCCATCACCTTTAACGAAGGCATTAAAGTAGAATATGGTGCTGTGGATAGCATGCGTAATAAAATTGGTATTTGGAGCGAATATCATAATACAGGTGAGTTTAGAGGTAAAGGGTTATACGCAAATGATAAACGTATAGGCGACTGGATTTTTTATTATCCTACTGGGCAAATTGAACAAAAAGGAAGATATGATAAAAAAGGCCGCGCTCAAGGTGATTGGAAATGGTATTATGAAAATGGTGCCGTATTGCGCCAAGAAGTATATATAGATAATTTACGTAACGGAACAATGACAGAGTTTACGGAAGATGGAAAAGTATTAACTAAAGGCGAATATGAGGATGATATGAAAGAAGGGCTTTGGATTTATGAAACGCCCGAGTATAAAGAAATTGGTAAATATGTAAACGATAAACCTGATAGCCTTTGGAAACGCTATTATATGCCTAAAGAAAAATTACGGTTCGAAGGACGATTTTTAAATGGTGATGAGGACGGTAAGCATACATGGTACTTCCAAGATGGAAGAATAATGACAGATGGAAATTATATAGGAGGAATGAAACAAGGTGAATGGAAGTTTTATTATGATAATGGATTTAACTATCTCACGATTACCTATGAAAATGACATAGAAACTAAATTTCAAGGAATAAAAGTCACGCCAACTTATGAAGAAAGCCTAAGAGACTATTCTTCTATTTATAATAAAAAAGCAGATAAAACTATTTTAGATAAAGATAAAAAAGTTGATTCTAAAAAAAATGAAAACAAAGACGAAGAATAAAAACACTTCCTCTGAATCTGTTGAAATTACTAATTCTAGTGATGTAACGGATGATGCTTTAATTTCAGTATTAGATAAGTTACCTGTTGGCGTTGTGATTTTTTCAGAAACAAATATGTTGTTTTTAAATAAAGAAGCGTTAAAAATTTTTAAGCCATCTAAAGCTTTAGAGAAAACAATTACCAGTCATTCTATTTTCGAATTTATATTGCCCGAATACCATCAGCGTGTAAAAGAAAATTCAATTAAAGTTTTTCAAGGACAAGAATTTATTCCTTTCGAAACAAAAATTAGAAATGCTAAAAATCAAATAGTTGACTTAAAATTAAAATCTACTGCTATTATTTTTAAAGGTAAACAAGCTATACAGAGCATTTTTACAGATATTTCCGAACAATTATTAAATAGGCAAGAATTATCAAACGCTAAAGAAAATTTAGAATTAATAACGCAAAACGCTAATGATTTAATATTTTTTTATACTTATCATCCTAAACCAAAATATATTTACATCAGCCCAGTTATAAAAAAAATATTAGGATACACCCCTAAAGATTTTTATGATAACGGAAATTTAGGAAATTTAATTGTTGTAGATAAAAAAGCATATAAATTATTTGAAGCCACTATAAGCAAAAAACAAAAAAATAATACATTACAACATACAAGCGCCTCATTTCAGTATGTAACAAAATCAGGCAAACTAATATGGCTTGAGGATAACTATTCGCCTATATACGATGATAATGGAAAAATAAAATTTATTTTAGGTATTAGTAGAGATATTACTAAAGAAAAAATTGCACAGTTAGAGTCAGAGCAAAAATGGAATAATTATAAAAACTTATTAGATTCAGCACCAGTAGGTATATTTATTCATGATGGAAAATGTATTTATAGTAATAAAAAAGCCGCAAATGTATTAGAAGAAGAAAATCCATTAAATTTAATAGGAAAAGATTTATTTCAGTTTTTTCTTCCATCAGAAAAGAAAAAAGCGACCGATAGAGTTAAAAGAATTAACAATGGAGAGGAAGTAACGGGTTTATCATATAAAATAAAAACGATAACAGGAAAAATTATAGATGTAGAATTAAAAACAGTTCCTTTTATATACAATGGCAAAAAGTGCCTACAAACAACCATTATACAAACGTCAGACGAAAAAAAATTAGAAAAAGAAATACTGCGTGCTCAAATAGCAGAAGAATCAAATAAAAAACTAACCGCCGAAATAAATTATAGAAAAAAAATACAAAACGAATTAGTTACTCAGTCAACCAAATATGAAGCCATTTTTAATAATACCTCTCATCTAATTTGGACTGTTAACAGAGATTTAAAAATAACATCGTTTAATAAAAATTATTACAATTATGTTAAAACTATTTTTAATCATGAGTTAAAAACAGGACAACACATAAGCGAAGTTGGAAAATTATTGAAAAATAATTTATTGTCTTTCTGGGAAAAAAAATACACTGCTTTTTTTAATAATAAACACAATACAGTTGAGTATTTTGAAATTAATAATACTAATCTTAAAGGAAAAATACATTATAGAGAAATATTTTTACACCCAATAAGAAGCAGTGATGGCAAAATAGACGAAATAGCTGTTATTGCCCATGATACAACAGAAAGAAGACTTTCCGAACAAAAAATTATAGAACAGTCAGCAAAACTGAAAGCTATTTTTGAGAGCGGTAAGCAATTAATATGGACGGTTGATAAACATTATTTTTTTACATCGTTTAATCAGAATTTTTCTGATGCTATGTATAGCATTTATAAAGTAAGGCCTACTTTAGATAAAAAAATATACCAGCCTCAAAAAACAAAAGAAGGTAAAGAATACCATAATTGGTGGATAGAAAAATATAATGATGTATTTAAAACGGGAAATGGAATTGAATTTACAACGGAACAATTAGATTCTCATAAAAATAAAATATTTAGACAAATATTTCTACATCCAATTTTAAATAACAATGTTATTGAAGAAGTATCTTGTATCTCTAATGACGTTACTGAACTTAAACACCTTCAAAATGAGTCTATCAACCAAGCGGCAAAATTAACGTCTATCTTCGAAAATTCTTCGATTTTAATTTGGACCATTAACAAGGATTTTAAAGTAACTTCATTTAACAAGAACTTTAGCAAATATTTTAAAATAAATAATACTAAAGAACCTTTACTAAATACGCAATTACATAAATTATTGCCAAAAAAGAAGCAAGCAGAATATAAATCATATTGGTACTCTTTTTATAAAAAAGTATTTGATGGCAGTTCTTTAAAATTGGAGAGAAAGCAATTAGAGCCATCCGGAGAAATAAATTATAAAGAAATTTATTTAAATCCAATAAGAAATGAAAATAACGAAATCACTGAAATTGCCTGCCTGGCCTCTGATATTACCGAAAATAAAATATTTGAACAACAAATTCTAGATCAGTCCGCTAAACTAAAAGCAATTTTTGAAAGTGGAGATCATTTAATTTGGACTGTCAATAAAAAGTTTGAATTAACATCGTATAATAAAAATTATTTCAACCTTATTAAAAATAATATACAAAGAAAAAAATTAGAAGATAATAAAATTATTTCCGTTTTTGATACTATACAAAATAAAGATAAAAAAGTTTTTTGGACAGATAAATACAATTTAGTATTAAAAGGAAAGCCTCATGTTTTTGTTCATAAAAGCATTATTAATAACGAATATACTTACAGAGAAGTTTATTTATATCCTATTTTTTTAAATAATGAAGTTGTTGAAGTGTCTGTTATCGCTCAAAATATTACCGAAAGAGTTAAAAATGAAAATAAAATATTAGAGCAATCCGCAAAATTAAAAGCAATATTTGAAAGTGGCGAACAATTAATGTGGACAATTACTAAAGATTATAAATTCACGTCATTAAACAAAAATTATGCAAAGGCTGTTTTCGATTTATATGGTTTTTATCCAGAAGTAGGTAAAAGTATTAGGGAATTTGAAAAAAACATAACATCTAATTTTCAATCAGTGTGGGATGAAAAATATGCGAGTGCATTTGCAGGAAAGCAAGCAGAGCTTAGCACCGAAAGAATTAAACGCGACGGAACCAAAGTGTTTAGACAGTATTATTTGTATCCAATAAAAAACGTAAATAACGAAGTTGTAGAAGTTTCTGGAATTGGATTTGATATAACGGAGAATAAAATTAATGAAGAAAAAATTAATCAATCTCTAAAAGAAAAAGAAATTTTATTAAAAGAAGTTCATCACCGTGTAAAAAATAATATGCAGGTAATTTCAAGCATATTAAATCTACAATCTTCTTATGTAAAAGATGTATACGCCCTTAATTTATTAAAAGAATGCCAAAACCGAATTAAATCTATGGCATTCATACACGAAAGCCTTTATCAAAGCAAAAACTTTGAATCAGTTAATTTTTCTGACTATGTAAGCACTCTTGCAAAAAATTTGGTACACACATATTCTGTTAATACTCAAAAAATAAAACTAATTTTAACATTAGATAAACTGTTTTTAAATTTAGATACATCCATCCCATGCGGCCTAATTATTAACGAAATTATATCAAATTCATTAAAATATGCATTTCCAAACAATAGAGATGGAATAATCTTCGTAACTTTGAAAGTGAACAAACAAAAAGTCTTAATTCAGGCAGGCGATAATGGAATTGGAATCTCTCCTGAAATCGACTTAAAGCAGACTAAAACACTAGGATTACAACTTGTAGATACGCTTGCAGAACAAATTAACGGAACGATAACTATAGATAGAAATAACGGAACTAAATTTAATATAGAATTTAAATTATAATATGGAAAATAACAATATCAACGTTTATATTGTCGAGGATGAAAGCATCGTTGCCAAAGACATTCAAAACAGTTTAAAAAAATTAGGTTACAATGTTTTAGGAATCAGTAATAATGGTGCAGATGCCATTAAAAATATTGTTGATTTAGAGCCAAATATCGTCTTAATGGATATTATGATTAAAGGGCCAATGACGGGGATTGATGTTGCAGATATTATTAAAAAAGAATACAATATTCCGGTTATTTTCTTAACAGCTTATGCCGATGAAAGCACACTTGCTAAAGCTAAAATTACAGAGCCTTATGGGTATATCCTTAAGCCTTTTAAAGAAATAGACCTCCATTCTACCATAGAAATGGCTATTTACAAGCACAAAAAAGACAGTGAAGTTCAAAAAGAACGCGATTTTTTATATTCTTTAGTTGAAAACAAAGACGAGGCAGTAAAAGATATTTTATTTGTTAAATCAAACTCGCGCCTTGTTAAAGTTAATTTGAAAGATATTTTTTACGTAGAAGCCTTAAAAGATTATGTTGTATTAAACACGCAATATACGCGATACACCATACACTCTACAATGAAAGACATTGAAAAGAAGTTAGATAACGGTGATTTTATTCGCGTTCACAGATCATTCATCGCGCGCATCGATAAAATACAAACCATAGAAAATCAAACCGTTGTTTTGGAAGAAAATAAAAAAGTAATCCCTATCGGAGGATCTTATCGCGATGATTTACTTGCTAAATTAAATATGATTTAATGCCGAGAATTTTTATTCTTTATTTCTTCGTTTTTGTTTCAAACAACTTCTTTTCACAAAAAACTGAAGTCGTGTTTAAATCTTCTATTACTCATAATTACGTTATAGGTAATGATTACTATGTTGAGGATAATATTGATACAAACAAACTATTGTTTTTGGGTATTATCCGTATTACAGTAAATAATTTAGATGAATTTGTTGCGGACGCCCAAAGAGTTTTAAAAACAAAATCAAAAGAGCTAAACGGTAATGCATATAAGCTAAAACAGTATGTTTTACAAGGCACAACGCTTACACTACTATTTGATATTTATTTTGCTTCTGAAAAACAAGTTGATTTAATTAAACAAAATTCTATTAAAGAAAAAATAATTGTCTTTAATAATACTAAAGACACGCTTCAGCGTTTGATAATAGTAAACAACGACAAACAATTTTTTGCTTTTAATAAAAGGATAGAAATTAATGGGGCTGGCAAAGAAGCATCTTTAGCATTAGATTCAACAATTAATTGGGTTAATACAATAAAACTGATAGAAGAAAATAAGCACGCAAGATTTTTTACAGTAAAACTAAGAGACAATTTAACGCCCATTATCGTTGGAAGTGTTTTAGGAGGTGTTGTTGGTGCCGTTATTGCCAGTGGCGCTGTGCAGAAGAGAAAAAATAAAGTTCAAAACGAATTTTTCTCGAGTCTAAATTATAACACAGGAAGAATTTTAATGGAAATATATCCTTTAGACAAACAAATTACTCTTCCTTGAAAATTTTGAATTTTTTAAACTTACCTTTGCCAAATGCAAAATCAATATGATGTTATAGTTGTTGGTGCGGGTCACGCTGGATGCGAGGCTGCCGCTGCCGCTGCTAACATGGGTAGTAAGGTATTATTACTTACCATGAATATGCAAACTATTGCCCAAATGAGCTGTAATCCAGCAATGGGCGGTATTGCTAAAGGACAAATTGTTCGCGAAATTGATGCGCTTGGCGGTTACAGTGGAATTGTATCTGATAAATCTGCTATACAATTCCGTATGCTTAATCGTTCCAAAGGCCCCGCTATGTGGAGCCCTCGTACACAAAACGATCGTATGTTATTTGCTACCACTTGGCGCGAAATGTTGGAACAAACACCCAATGTTGATTTTTGGCAAGACATGTGTCGCGAGTTGATTATTAGCAATGATGGAAAGCGTGTAGAAGGCGTTGTTACAGGCATGGGCTTAGAGTTTAAAGCCAAGGCAGTGGTATTAACTAACGGAACCTTTTTAAACGGTTTAATTCATTTAGGTGAAAAACAAATTGGAGGCGGAAGAAGCGGAGAATCAGCAAGTTACGGAATAACGGAGCAATTAGCAAAGTTAGGTTTCGAAAGTGGACGAATGAAAACAGGAACCCCTCCTCGAATAGATGGTCGTACACTCGATTACTCTAAAATGGAAGAGCAAGAAGGTGATCAAGCTATTGATAAATTTTCTTATTTAGACAACACCTCTCCTTTTTATGCCAATTCTAATGGCGATAAATCAAAACTTAAAAAGCAAGTTCCTTGTCATATTACTTATACAAATCAGGCGGTTCATGATATATTAAAAACCGGCTTCGAAAAGTCTCCGATGTATTCAGGTAGAATTCAAGGTTTAGGTCCTCGCTACTGCCCAAGTATTGAGGATAAAATTACTCGATTTTCTGAAAGAGAAAGACATCAGTTATTTGTAGAGCCAGAAGGTTGGGATACTTGTGAGATTTATGTTAATGGGTTTTCAACATCTCTACCGGTTGATGTTCAACAAAAAGCATTACGCCTAATTCCCGGATTTGAAAATGCTAAAATGTTTCGGCCAGGTTATGCAATCGAATATGATTATTTTCCGCCCACACAATTAAGATTAAGCTTAGAAACAAAATTAGTGGAGAATTTGTATTTCGCTGGACAAATAAACGGAACAACCGGTTATGAAGAAGCTGCTTGTCAAGGGCAAATGGCTGGCATAAACGCTCATCTAAAAATAAATGAGAAAAACCCTCTTATCCTAAAGCGCCACGAAGCGTATATTGGTGTTTTAATAGATGACTTAGTTACAAAAGGTACAGATGAACCTTATCGCATGTTTACATCCCGTTCGGAGTACAGATTATTGTTGCGACAAGATAATGCTGATGTTCGTTTAACGCCCCTCTCCCACTCTATTGGTTTAGCAAGCGAAGAAAGACTGAACAAGGTAAATCATAAAATAGAAAAGTACGAGTCTTTAATTAAATATTTTAAAAACAATAGCGCTACTCCGGAAGAAACCAACCCATATTTGGAGAGCATTAATTCTGCACCCTTAACCCAAAAGTGGCGTTATTTTGCGGTGCTATCTCGCCCCGATGTAAGCATCTTAGATTTAATAAAACATAACAAAGACTTGGCAGATTTTACAAAAGAGTTTGATTCTGAAATGATTCAACAAGCCGAAATTTTAATGAAATACGAAGGTTATATCGAACGAGAGAAAGAAGGCGCAGAAAAAGTAATCAAGTTAGATAATTATAAAATTAAACCTGACTTCAATTATAAAGCCATCAACAGCTTGTCTTTAGAGGCTAAAGATAAATTAACAAAATTACGCCCCGAAACCATTGGTCAAGCAAGCCGCATTTCGGGTATTAATCCAGCGGATATTTCTGTTTTATTAGTTCACTTAGGCCGATAGTTTCACGTGGAACAGTTATTGAAATTAAATCTAAACCCCTTCCCTACTCTATACACAGATAGATTAATTCTGAGAAGAATTACTGTTGAAGATGAGCAAAATTTTTTTGAAATCCGTTCAAATAAAGAATTAATGTCCGCGTTGGACAAAGAGCCGTTTAAAAATCTGGAAGAATTGCTAAATTTTTTTGAGCAAATCGAAGCTGGTATAAATTCAAATAAGTCCATCGCTTGGGCCGTTTGTTTGAAGGATGATAATAGAATGATTGGACACGTTGGTTACCATAAAATTGATTTTGTAAATCACCGTGCCGAAATTGGTTATGCCTTGCTCCCTAAGTTTCAAAATAAAGGCTTGTGTAGCGAAGCTTTAAAGGCTATTTTAGATGTCGCTTTTAATCAATTTAATTTTCATTCACTTGAGGCAGATGTAAATCCAGCAAACAATCCTTCAATCAAACTAATAACTAAAATGGGCTTTGTTAAAGAAGCGCATTTTAGGGAAAACTACTTCTTTAAAAATGTCTTTTTGGATAGCGCCATATACTCTTTACTTAAAAAAGATTATCTTAGCGCACAATCATAACAGATTGTTTCACGTGAAACAAAATATAAATTACAATAAAATCTATATAATAAATGTTGATAATAGAAAAATGCCTTGTTTGTGGTTCAGCTAGTTTCGAACCGTTTTTGGTTTGTAAGGATTATACAGTAAGCCAGGAACAATTCAATATTGTGTCTTGTAAAAGTTGCGGATTTATATTCACAAATCCCCGCCCTTACAACGACGTATTAGGGAATTATTATAAGGCCGAATCTTATGTGTCGCACACAAACTCCAAAAAGGGAATCGTAAATAAACTATACCATGCCGTGAGAAATCACACCCTTAAGTCTAAAATACAAATGGTTTCCAGCTATGTTTCACGTGGAACGATATTAGATTATGGTTGCGGAACAGGAATGTTTTTGTCCGCTATAAATAAGGCGGGTTGGGAAACCTTCGGGATGGAGCCCGACGATAATGCAAGAAAAATGGCTTCAGAACAGGGTTTAAATGTGTTTTCAGACAAGGATAGGGTAAACACCTATATTACGGATAAAAAGTTTAATGCCATTACTTTATGGCACGTTTTGGAGCACGTAACGGATATGCCCGAAACCCTATCGTTTTTTAAAAACAAATTAAATAAAGATGGCGTGTTAATTATAGCGGTTCCTAATCATGCCTCTTATGATGCGGAATATTATAAAGAGTTTTGGGCTGCTTATGATGTCCCAAGACACTTACATCATTTTGATATAAAGTCTATGACTTCGTTGGTTGAACAAGCTGGATTCAAATTGCAAGAAACGAAGCCCATGAAGTTTGACAGCTTCTATGTAAGTATGCTTAGCGAGAAGTACAAAACAGGATCGGTTAATTTAATAAAGGCATTTTGGATCGGATTAAAATCTAACCTAAAAGCAAAAGACAGCCACTCCTACTCTAGCACCATTTATGTATTCGGGCATAAGTAAGTAGATTTTATTAAACATTAAAAAGCCCCAAGTATTATACCTGGGGCTTTTTGTTTTTAATTCGGGCTATTAATGTTAATCGAAGTTGATAATTGTGCTGGTAAATAAGTAACACTAATCATCTGATATGAGTTTTATAACTGCTTTGCTTTTGCTTCGTTTTCTATTCGGATTTCCTCTTCGATTTCCTTCTTCCGTTTTTCCTCATCAATCTTAGCTTGTTTTTCACGTTTAATTCGTGCGAGCTTTTCAGTATGGTTATTTTCAGCTATATGTTTTGTTCTAATGCCACTAAAATAATCTCTTGTTGTGACGATAACAACGCCGTTTACCGCATCACCATATTGAGCTGGTAAGCCTCCTGTAATAATAGATAGATTATCAACTGCCAACATTGTGATGCCTGTTAAGTTTGGTGTTCTAACTCCGTCTACAATTAATGCGGTTGATTCGGCCCTACCACCGCGCACATGCATATCGCCATTAGCATCTTGCGAAACATCAGAGGCGATATTTGTTAAAGCCCCTTTGATGTCATTTCCATTTTTAGGCATATTTCTTAATGCTTTGCCATCTATTGATTTTATGGTTATCATCGTATTATCGATAATTGGCTTAATGTAAATATCTTCAATTACTACAACACAAGTGGTGTTTAAAGAAACATGCATATCAACATAACTTGTTTTATCAGGGCCAACATCTACTTTGCTGACTCTTTGTGCTGAAAACTCCATGCTTTGTGCCAATACTTCATATTGACCAGGATCTAATGGCTTGTAGGTGTATTTTCCGTTTTCATCAGTTTGTGTCCCGCCAATTAAAGCTCCGCCTTGAGTAATTTTAATTGTAGCCCCAAAAACAGGTTCGCCTTCGTTGTTAATAATTTGCCCCTTAATAGTTCCGTAAGAAGATTGGGCATTTGCTTGTATTCCGCCAATAGCTATAATTCCTACAACTATAAATTTTTTTAGATTTTTCATGATGTATAATTTTAAAAGGTTAATGATTTGAATTAAGATTGCAATCTTTAGTTATAAGACGGTTAACAAAATAGTTTCCATAAAATATTTTTAATAAAGAAACTATCAAAGGATAAAACTTATTTTTATGGAAATCAAAAACGGATGCGTCTAATAAATAGTTATGTGGCTTTTTAAGAAAAAAGAATATACCAGCGACGAGGAGTTGCTAAAGCACTATAAACAAACCGGCAATAAAGAAGTCTTTGCTGATTTGTTTAAAAAACACGTAACCGTTGTTTATGGCTCCTGCTTGTTTTATTTACAAGATAAAGACGAGGCGCAAGATGCAACCATGCAAATATTTGAAAAATTATTGTTAGATATCAATAATAGAGAGATTGATAATTTTAAGGGTTGGTTAAGTTTTGTGGTCCGAAATCATTGTATTTCCTTAATTCGTAAACAAAAATCACAAACGAAAAATGTGAAATCGTATTATGAATTTGAATATCAAGATGCGAGGTTTGAAACAGAAGAAGCGATCGATAGAGTAGGGGATGAGCAAATGTTAGAGCAGATGAAAAACTGTTTGCCAAAACTAAAAGAAGCGCAACGTGTGTGTGTAGAATTATTTTATTTGAAAAACAAAAGTTATCAGGATATTTCTAGTGAAACAAGTTATTCGTTAAATGAGATAAAAAGTTATATCCAAAACGGAAAACGAAATTTGAAATTATTAATTGAAGAACAATCCCGCAAAAAACATGATTAATATTAACGATATAAATAAGCAAAACTCCTTGTCAAATGGCGAAAAACGAGCATTTGAGAAAAAAATGCAACAAGATGATTTAAGTTATTTAACCTCGGTTGCTTTCGAGCAATTTGCTGTAAATCAGGCAGATATAAATAAACTGCACCGTTTGATTGATTCAAAATCTAAACCAAATGGAAACCAATTTAATACCGTGTTTATTTCTGTATTGTGTGGGTTGTTAATAGGTGTTTCTGTATTTTTTGTAATTTTTCAGAAAAACAAAATTCATCCTTCAGTATATCAGCAATTGCAGGAGGAGCCATTAAGTGCGCATAAAACGAATGGAGTTATTAATGCCGAAGACACTGTTTTTCCAATACTTTTCAATAAAGAAAAGGTGAATGAAAAAGAACATTTCACTGTTAATGAAAATACCACTAATGTTGAGAAAACAGAGGAAATTCCAGAAATGCTTCCTACAAAAAAAGGATCGTTAGATGCTTTGGAAACAGAAGATAATCAAGAATTGATTTTGCAATTTATTCCAAATGCGCCAGTCGTTTTTATAAACAACATGAAAGTAACGAACTATAGATTGTATTATTTTAAACGTAATGAAGGCATTAATTTAGCTATAAACACGGATGTTTCGGCACAGTACGAAAATAGTTCAAATATAGAGCGTGCTATCTTGAGTAAAAATTCGGCTTATTTTGCACATAAAATTATTCAACGAGCCATGCGGTTGTTTGATAGCAAAGACTACACAGGCTGTATAGAAGAACTTAATTTGTTGTATGATTATAATAAAGATGATGCGAATACCCAATTTTACTTGGGTTTGTGTTATTATCAATTAGGGAAATATACGTTGGCGCAATCGTTCTTTAATAAAAACTTAGACAATGCCATTAATATTTTTCATCAAGAGTCGGAGTTTTATGAGGCGTTGTGTTTGTTAAAAACAAATCAAACAGAGCTTGCAAAAGCTCAATTACAAAGGATTGTGGTCAATAAGGGTTTTTATTGTGATAGAGCAAAAGAGATTTTACAAAAATAAAATGGCTAAAATTATATCTTTCATAATAGGATTATTAATGGTTGTGAGTGAGGTTTTTAGCCAATCCCCTAAAAATCATTTATATCTAAAGAACATAAAAGAGTATCGTGAAAATTTAGTAAAACAGAATAGTTTAGATGATACTTCAAAATTCCAAAGGTGTAGTGAAAAAGTAAATGAGTTCCTTTTATTAAAACGCCAATATTTAATAAAATTAGATGCTGTGTTTTCAGTCTTTTTTACATTAATGTTTATGGGGCTTATAAATGATGTTGACAATATAAAATTAATAAATTGGTAACATAAATATTATAATAGTACCTAAAATCACTTGTTGGTAGAGTTAAGCTTTTATTTAGGTTGCTTTACATTACCTTATTAAACCTTAAAAATATGCCAAAGAGATACCCCTGTATTTAACATTTTTTGAGATAAAACAAATTAAGTTATGTGAGTAGTTGTGTCAATGTTTCCCTTTCGCAATAATAGGATCCAGTTCCATTATTTTATTTGATGCTTCTATATATTTTACTTGTAATTTTTCACTCTACAATGGTTAAAATATATTATTTTGTTATTCTGTAAACAAGTGTAATCATAGCTCCCGAATTTGAAAGATTAGATAGCCCAAAATTATTACTTGATTCTTTACGATTTTCGGTATAAGAAAGATTTGATGTGTTGGTAGTTTTTGTATTGCTGGACGTGAAAGCATAAAATATATTAGGACTAATTTCCGCATATAATAAAAATGAAGGATTAATTTTATAATATGCTCCTACAACTACACCAATATATGGCTGAAGGGTGTTTACAGTATTTTTTGAAGTTGTGTTATCAGGATATGTGCCAATAGGCGAATAAAAATTATTTGTTATTGTTCCTGTACCAACTGATTCAGTTTTATTGTATCTATATGATATTCCAAGTAAACCTCCATACATTAATCCAAATTTATCAGTTATGCTTTTTAGTTTTAAAGTACTAAAACTTAGTCCAAAATTAATGTTTGTAGGCGAAGTGTTTTTTGTTGTAATCGTTTTATTACCACTATGTATTGAGTCATAAATGTTGGTAGAATTAATTGATGATGTTCCAAAGGAAGTATTTGCGCCAATATTCCCTTGAAGTCGGTAAAGAAGTTTATCAGTACCCCAACGATATTGCAATGAAAAACTATTAAAACTGCTTAACCCTATGCCATACTCTTTAACTTTCGCTGGTTTTTCTTGAGCATTTAAAATAGAAATCACAAATGTTGACACTATTATCGTTAGTATAATTGATTTTACCTTCATGTCGTTGTTGTTTAATTTGTTTGTACAAATTACGGTTAACATTTTCTATTTAACTAACAATAGCTTTAATAAGGTTTGCCAAAAGATGTGAAAAAATATTTTTGGAGATACAAAAACAAAAAACGCAAGTAGTTATATCAATATTTTACTTTCGCAATAATAGCATTCAGTTCTATTATTTTATTCGAGCCATTCGTATATATGTTTGTAATTTTTCAAATATGTGGATGCTACGTGTAACAGAAAAGTGAAAAAAACGATTCTTTATCTTCTAAATATACATTTATTGATTGTAGCCATTGTATAGGTCGCGACAATGTCATTGATCGTTATTTATCTATAGAAAAAACAGCTAAATTTAAACTCGATTTATCAGGAATGACAAATGGAGCAATTTATTATAGAAAAGATTAACCAATGACAAACGCCGTTCGATTAGATTCTTATTTGTGGGCCATTAGAATGTACAAGTCGCGTTCGATGGCTAGTGATGCCATTAAGAATAATAAAGTGAAGCTAAACGATGTGGTTATTAAACCGGCACATCTTGTAAAGATAGGGGAGCGCTATACGTTATCGTTTCCTCAAGGTGTAAAAAAAATTGTAGAAGTGACGGGATTGATTGACAAACGCCAAAGCTACGAGGTTGCTCTAAAAAACTACATTGATCATTCGCCACCCATAGATCAGGTCCAAACCTTAGATGAGGTGTTTTTTAATGTTAACATTAAGCGCGACAAAGGCGCCGGAAGACCTACTAAGAAAGATAAACGCGACATGACCGATTTTGGTTGGGAATAAAATTTTTTAAATTTAAAAAGATGAAAATCAAATCAAAACAGTATTTTCGTCAAAAAATAAAAACCATGAAAAAAATAACCGTATTAGTAATTATAATAACTGCAGCGTCTATCGTTTCTTGCCACAAAACATATACTTGTTCTTGCAGAACTGTTCTTAATGAACCAGGCTACTCCTCAAGTACGTATAGAGATGACGCCTCTCCATATACCGAATCAATGAGTAAAAGCGAAGCGCAGGCTGCGTGTAATGATAAAAAAGCGTCGTTGGATGAGTCGTATAAAAATCTTTTTACTAATAACGGACTTTCACCTAACTCTAATAGTGTAACCGCAACAACAACGTGTGATTTAAAATAGAAAAAAAACTGAACAAATAAGCCACTTTTTAAGTGGCTTATTTGTTCATAAAAACAGGTACATTCATCAAGCTAATTTTTTCTGACGTTTCCGGAACCCCACCAATAGGCCTTGTTATACCTGCGTCGTTTTTTTATAGAAGAAATGGAATTGCAAGAAAGCTGGAATTTTAGTACGCCTTTTTATTGTTACAAAGGAAAGTGGTTGGGTTATTTATCTTACAGCGAAAAGCGTCATCACGAACTTTATATAGGGTTTATAAAAGCTTATAAAGTCACACATAAAAAGTTGTTGAGCGAAGGGCGTAAACACATAAAAGTATATCGTTTAAATGTTACCAAAGACATTAACACCATCGAATTAACAAAAATCAAGAAGCCGCCTAAAGCCCAATATTAAAGCCAATTTGGATGATTGGGTTTCGGTAGGGAGAATAAGGACCCTGATTAACGTTATAAAAAATAGCAGCTACAAAGGCGCTTCTATCCGAAAAAGCTTGTCGATAGCCGGCGCCAATTAATAGGTTGTCAACCCAGCGGCGAGAATTAGGAAAAGGAGACGCATAATCAGGAACACTTAATTTATCCCAACCAACCTGGGCAAATACATTATCTAAAATCATATACCGCGCAAATGTGTTTGTGCCATATACTGTGGAAACATAGCGAGTGCCGTAATAAGTTTGGCTGTAATAATTATAAGTGCCACCAACGCCAACCGACAGTTTTTTGTTTATTCTGCAACCAATTAAGGGTTGTAAACTAATATAAGTAACAGAGCCAAAGGATGCGCCAACGTTACCGCCAACGTATAGACGTTCTTTAAATGTTTCAAAATCTTTAGGCGCTTCGTTACGATTAACACTTGGTGTTGCTGGGCCCGTGGGTACACGTACCTCGTCTTGCGCTTGCCCATTTAACAGGCAAAAACACAGTATCAGCGTTAAAAAAAGAAAGTTTATTTTCATTATTTTATTTCTTCATAGTCAACATACTCGCCATCACCATCTTTAAAATGTGGTTTGTTTTTGGTTTCGAATGCTTCAATTTTTACTTCGCCTTCCTTACGGTTGTTGTTGTTTTGTTGTTGATTGTTGAATCCTTGTTGTTGTGTTTTTGGTTTAGATATAACCTTGAAGGCATCATAAATTTTCCAGATAATCCATAACACAATAATTGTCCAAATAATATCGCGCACGTTGCTGTTGTTTTAAGTTGTTTACAAAATTAAGCTATTTAGGCGTATAGTCGTAGAAAACAGGTGTATTAATTTTTGTTAATTAATGTTGGTTCAAACATTCATTCTCTTTTACGTTTTTTTCCTTGACGAAAAAAAGTAACAAAAAAAGTCAAGCCAAAACGCCAAATCCGTTTTTCTTCACACATTCCGCGCTTCAGCTCCACCAGAAAAACTAGGATTTCACACCGTTTTGGCAAAACCTACCGCACCATTACCAATGTATGCATTAGTTTATATAATTCGATTTCATAAAAAATTGAAGAATGGATACGCATCCTTTTAATACTAAACCTCTAAACTCAACTGCTTGGGTAAAAGCTGAAAAGTCATGCGGTGTAGGGGAGTTGTGCCATATAAACGAATGGCTTCGCGGTGCTTTTTTGTTGGATAAGCCATATTTTGTTCCCAACTATAATGGGGATATTGTATGGCCGCTTCTTTCATAAAATCATCTCTGTATGTTTTGGCTAAAATGCTTGCAGCAGCTATACTTAAGAATTTAGCGTCGCCTTTTACAATACAGTGGTGCGGAATTGTTTTGTATGGCGTAAATCTATTGCCGTCTATAAGCAATAATTCAGGTTTGAGTTTAAGTTGATCAACAGCCCTGTGCATGGCTAAAAACGAGGCTTTTAAAATATTGATTTCGTCTATTTCAACATTATCTACTACTCCAACTGCCCAGGTAATAGCTTTGGCTTCTATTTCCGGACGAAGTTCATAACGGTCTTTATCACTTAATTTTTTACTATCATCTAACCATTTATTTTTATAATTTTTTGGTAAGATAACAGAAGCCGCATAAACAGGACCTGCTAAACAACCACGCCCGGCTTCGTCACAGCCAGCTTCAATTAGAGTTTTATTGTAATAAGATTTTAGCATGTTCTTCTTGTATGTTTAACCGCAGAGTTCACAGAGAAATCGCAGAGTTTGTAAACCCACTCTTTTTCTCTGCGTCTCTGTGGTGAAAAACAAAACATTATATTTTCTCCAAACAAGCTTTAATTGCATCAAAATTTGGTTGTTTACCGGCGTCTTCTAATACTTCTGCGTATTGTAAAATACCGTTTTTGTCAACAACAAACGCTGAACGCTTAGGTACACCATGCATTCCGAAGCCAAAGGTTTCGTATAATGTTTCATAATTTTTAGACGTTGTTTTATTAAAATCAGACAATAAATCGAAATTATAATTTTGTTCTTTTTTAAATTTATCTAACACAAATAGTGAGTCTGCCGAAATGCCTATTACTTCTGCATTTAAAGAGGTGTATACGTTATAATTATCTCTGATGTTGCATAATTCGGCAGTACATACGCCGGTAAATGCTAATGGAAAAAATAAAATCACTAAATTTTTGCCTTTGTAATCTGATAAAGAAATTTCTTTTTTTTCGGTGTTAAATAATTTGAATTCCGGTGCTGCTTGTCCTACTTGTGTAGCCATGTTTTTTGGTTTTTGTTATTAATTTATGATTAAACAATTGATATTTTAAACGGTTTAAACAAAGTAAATGATAATTTCGCATAAAATTTACAAATTAAAAAAATAAGATATTATGGCATTAGTAGGAAAAAAAGCGCCTTCGTTTAAGGCTTCAGCAGTAATTAACGGAGAAGAAATCGTTGAAGATTTTTCGTTAGATCAATACCTTGGAAAAAAACATGTGGTGTTTTTCTTTTACCCAAAAGATTTCACCTTTGTTTGTCCAACAGAGTTACATGCGTTTCAAGAGAAATTAGCGGAATTTGAAAGTCGTGGTTGCGCCGTTGTTGGTTGCAGTACGGACACAGAGCAAAGCCACTGGGGTTGGTTGCAATTAGACAAAAAACAAGGTGGCATCAAAGGTGTTACATACCCAATTGTAGCAGATACAACAAAGGTTATCTCATTAAATTTTGACACGTTATTTGGTGATTATGATGTAAATGATAATGGTGATATGATTGCTACGGGACCAATGATTGCATTCCGTGGTTTATTTTTAATTGACAAAGGTGGTATTGTTCGTCACCAATTAATTAACGATTTGCCATTAGGACGTAATGTTGATGAGGCTTTGCGTATGGTAGATGCTTTACAGTATTTTGAAACCAAAGGTGAGGTTTGCCCAGCAAACTGGAGCAAAGGAAAAGATGGGTTGAAGGATACGCATGCTGGCGTTGCTGATTATTTAGCTAAACATTAATTAGTGTCAGCAAGAAAACTCCAATTTCTTCGTTATGCTCATCTTAAAAATGGTCATTTGCAAGCAGCAAACTCCCATTATTTATAACGCAGGAGCGGTATCGCAAGCCTCGAACTTGAATTTTTCTTATCCGACACTATGTTTTATTGCATGTACTAGTTATAATTTAAAGTCCCGAAAAGCATGTCTTTTTGGGACTTTTTGTTGTGTAAAAGACGGTTTTATAAAAAATTAAAGTATTGCTCCAGAGGAGCAAAATATTATTAATTTCTCAAGTAATGTTTGTAAAATGGCTACAGAGTAGCCAAACAACATCGTTATGTTTTGCTCCGCTGTAGCAGTGTTTGAA
>ENA-OBIO01000341-OBIO01000341.1-metagenomes-genome-assembly--contig:-NODE-341-length-26283-cov-2.86244_pt1 | contig 26283 bp, 23 predicted proteins | sample MGYA00153383_OBIO01 | MGnify analysis MGYA00153383 | reverse complement strand
CAGATTGCCATGTCTTCACTAAATTATTTTTCAAACAGTTTTTAGGAATCGCTAATGTAATAACACTGCAATGTTTTTCAAGTTCGGTAGTGCCTTTATCAGGAGATAAAAAATTTCCAGAAATAATTTTTTCTTCGATGCCCGGATAAACTAAAGCAACTTTTTTTGCACCATAATATACGTGATAAACATACATTTGCCTTAAATCTTCAGCAGATGGATTATGACCGTTTAGGTTTTTCCATTTTGTATCTAAAACCGTATAGTTTTCACCGTTTCTTACAACAATATCAGGACGTATTTTTGACCGATTCCCATTTTCTGGTTTCCAAAAAAATTTAGAAGCCTGAGCTTTTAAAATTGAGCTTTGGTTTTTATTTTTTTGTAAGGTTACATATACAAATCGCTCCCAAAGTAAATTCATATCAAACATTAAAGCCAAAACGTGATTTCTTCCTTTGCTAACGTCTGGGTGGTATTTTAGCAATATTAGTTTTGAAATTTCAATTGCTTTTTTGTAGTGCTGATTTTTACGATTGAAATTCAGTTTTTCAAAAGTTGTTTCACTAACTTTAATTTCTGGCATTTCTGGAAACAATAAAAGCAATGCACCTATTCGGCTGTTTAGTGGCGCATTAGTGTTTATTTGCTTTAATAATCGAATTGTTTTATAAAGTATAAAATGCAAAGTATGTTCCACATCGTATGTCGTATGCCTAACAAAAAATCGTTCTTTATGAATAAGATTTTGTTGCAGGTGTTTGCTAAATTGTAAACTACCTTTCAATGCTGTAACATTGGCTTCTTTTTTTCGGTACTGTTTGACAAGTCCAGAATGGACTAAATATTCCACTTCTTTAACGAATAGTTCAAAATATAAATCCAGAATAGTGTTTGGTTTTATTTTCAGGTTGCTGGAACTGGTTTGTTTTACATCAAATCCACCAACGGCTCGGAGCATATCTATTAAAATATCACGCCATTTTTTCTCATCAATTTCAGAATGTGGATTATTATCTGCTTTTGGTAACACTTCAATTAATGTGTTGCCAACTTGAATAACGCCAACGTGTTCATTGAACTGAACACCATTATTAATTAGCTTAAAAAACGGAATACCATTTCCGTAATAACGCTGTAAGGCTTTTAATTGGTCATCAGAAATATTTTTATCTCCTTTGCCAACCAAAAGTTTTTCGTGTTCAAAAACTGTGATATGTAGTTTTGTTTTATTCAATTGTGTTTTTCATTAAAAGTTTTATTGCCTTTTGAAAAGTCATTGGAGCACCTTTAATTGAGTAATCGAGCTTATCATTTCTATAATCAATTATTTCAAAAACATTTCTTTCTTCAAAATCACTTGAATTATCATAATCGAAATCTGCAAACGAATCTGAAGTTTTATCCCATTCTTTTTGTTTCACAAAACCTTTGCCAAGTACTAATCCAATTTTTCCATAATCTCCAAAGAAATATTCTTGTAATAAAGGAATGATACATTTATAAAATGATTCAACGATTGAAATTTCATCTTTTGAAATAAAATAGGAATGTCCAATTAAATGGTCTTTATCTAATAATTTTTCGATCCTATGATTTATGGTTTTTAGAATTTCCCATGCTGGATAATCAAAAATTTTATTAGATAATTCTATTAAATCGTAATTCGGCGGCATTTCTTCAAAACTGAATCTTCTTCTCAAAGCTGTATCTAATGCTTCAACGCTTCTATCAGCAGTGTTCATTGTACCAATAATGTATAAGTTGGGTGGTACGCCAAACTTTTCTTTACTGTAAGGCAAAGTAACTTTCAAGACTTCGGGTTTCCCTAATCTTTTATCTTCTTCGATTAATGTGATTAGTTCGCCAAATATTGCTGAAACATTACCACGGTTAATTTCGTCGATTATGAGTACAAAATTATTATTATTCTTTTGGTTTGTACTAATTTGTAAATTTAGTTCAGCTTTCATGTAGCTCACAATCCCTAAAGCATAACCTTCCCACCCATCAAATTTATCAATTCCATTAGCAAATGCTCTAATTCCTTCTTTTGTAAATACTCCTTGATAATTTTTATTTTCAGAAGTAAATAATTTGAGACTTCCAACACTATTTACTCCTATCCAAAATGATTTTTTAGTTGATGTTCTCAATTCTAGCATTTCATCTTTTTCATTGGCAATTTTCAATAAAAGCATTTTGTATACTTCATCGAAATTTTCTATGGAAATATTGCTACCCGCTAATTTACAAATCTTTTTAAATATTCCATCTTGTACATCATAAGAAATATCTTTTGGCTTATTATTTAATTCACTGGGAACATCATTTTTATCTAAAGTTGTTGGTTTTATCCCTTCGATAAAATCTTCGTAACTCATACTTTGGTGAAAAGTAGTAAAAACTATTTGCCCATCTTTCAATTTTTTATCAAAGATTTCTTTTTGACGTTCCCTAAATTTAGCGGGGCTCTCACCTTCAGTTTTTGTAATATTCTCACCAAGAATTTCTAATGCTTTATTGATTGTATTGTATGTTTTTCCAGTTCCTGGAGGTCCAAAAAGAATTTGATTTAGCGATGGTTGCATTTTAATAATTTTATTTATTGAAGTATTATAATCGTCATTTATTTCGGAATTTGTAATAAATTTAATTCCAAAATAGGGTTCAAATATGAGCGTATTTGCTAAACTAATTTCTGTATTAGGTATCTGAATACATGAACTGCTTACATTAGGAGTCCACCATTTCGAATTCGAATCACTTTTTTCATACTTATTATTGATTTTTGCAAATGCAATTAAATCAAAACTCCTTTCTAACCAACCTTCTTTACCATAATCTTTGTAGCTGGACAGAGTTGCATTGTTTGAAATTTTACCAAGCAACTTAATTGCGTCATAACCATTTCCATAAGTCAAATAAAAAAAATCCCCAACATTAATTCTATTCAGAAAAATATTTCCTTGCGATTCTTTAGTTCTACCTTTTGGTGGACTGTCTTGATTAACTAAAATTTTTTTGAGTTCTATAAATTCTTGTAATGGAGGAAAAAAACGATTTCCCATTGATATTTTATAAACTGAAAAATTTTCAATATTGATCTCTTGAAATTGATTTGCTGCCATAAGTTTTTAGAATTTTAATGTTGAGTAGACTTTCATTTCCAAATTGTATTATAAAAATACAAATATACAAAAATGAATCAGAATTAGTGGAGTGGAAGGTTTTTTGCAGAAATTAAAATTGCTTTATCTTTGTGAAAAAGTTAGTTTTAGGTGCTGAGGTGAATAAAGCTTAATGAAAGTTATAGTTATAAATTTCACCAAATTAAATTCACACCCTAAGCATCAAATTCTTTATCTTTTGATATAACTTTGAGAATGTTCGATTGACTTTGGGCGATAATCATTCTATCAAATGGATCTTTGTGATGTATAGGCATTTCGCAAAGAATCAATGTATCTTTAGAAGTTAACCGACGCTTACCTTTTGCATTTTAGTTTTAAAGTTCATTCCGTAAAGAAAAATACTCGGAAAAATTGATACAACTCATTGCAGATTGCAAATATTAATTAATACACTTTCGTACTATTACTTGCAAATGTATAGCGACCTAAGTATTTTTGCATAACTATTTTAGAAATCATCAAAAGAACCTCAATGTCAAAATTTATTTTAACCAAAGCCAATACACGCGGTCATGCCGATCACGGTTGGCTCAATTCATATCACAGTTTTAGTTTTGCCAATTACTACAATCCAGAACGAATGAGTTTTGGTGCGCTCCGCGTTCTGAATGATGACACCGTTGCAGGTGGTCGCGGATTTAGTACGCATGCACACGATAATATGGAAATTATTTCCATTCCGCTCGAAGGCGATTTAGAACATAAAGATAATATGGGAACGCTCGCTGTTATAAAACAAGGCGATATTCAATCCATGACAGCGGGAACAGGGGTTCAGCACAGCGAGAAAAATAAAAATTTAGACGCCGTCGTCAAGTTTTTACAAATTTGGATAATACCTAATAAAAGAAACGTTGCACCGAAGTACAATCAAATTACAACAGATTTAAACGCACATAAAAACAGTTTTCAGCAAATAGTTTCACCTATTGGCGAAAACGTAGGCGTACAAATTCAGCAAAACGCATGGTTTAATCTGGGTAAATTCGATAGCAGCGTTTCTACTGACTATACTTTTCATTCAGCACAAAGCGGCGTTTACGCTTTTATCATTTCTGGAAGTGCCGAAATAAATGGTACAAAACTGGAGCCACGCGACGGACTCGGTATTTGGGAAACTGATAAACTTAGCATAACAACCCAAGCAGAAGATACAGAAATTCTTCTGATGGAAGTACCCATGTAGTTAACAGTTGTTCGTTGTTAGTTGATCTTTTAAGAGCACTCCTCAACTAACAACCATCAATTGCCAACCAACAACTAAATTTTTAACACACATAAATACTTCTAAGATGGCAAAATTCAATTGAGTAGTAGACACAATGCACTCAGAAATTGGTTTTCAGATTCGCCATTTGATGATCTCTAACGTGAAAGGTAAATTCACAAACTTTGAAGCGCATTGCATATCGGATACAGATTTTAAAAACGCTGAAATTAATTTCACCGCGCAGGTAGGTTCGTTAAGCACGGGTGATGCACAGCGCGACGGTCACGTGAAAAGTCCTGATTTTTTCGACGCAGAAAAATTCCCGACAATCACTTTTACTTCTTACTTTTGCAAATAAAATAAAATCACCTATCATGTCGCACATAAAAACTGCTGAAACGAAGTCGCCTATTCTCGATATTATTGCTAAGCGTTGGAGTCCTCGCGCTTTTTCAAATCAAGATATTACAGACGAAACATTAAACACTATTTTAGAAGCCGCTTCTTGGTCGTTCAGCGCCAATAACGAGCAACCTTGGCGCTACATTGTTGCTAAACGTGGCACAGAAACTTTTCAAAAAATTTCCGAATTATTTACGCCAGGAAATAAAACGTGGGCACCAAACGCTGCGGCGTTAATGATTAGCGTTATAAAAACAACTTTTGCGCGCGATAATTCTATTAATAAAGCTGCCATGCACGATGTCGGTGCAGCAAACGCGCATCTGGCTATTGAAGCGCGGGCGCACAACGTTTTTACCCATTTCATCGGTGGATTCGATAAAAATAAAGCGAAAGAAGTCTTTAATTTACCTGAAGGTTTTGAACCGATTGCTTGCATCGCATTAGGTTATCTTGGCAGTCCAGAACAACTTAACGAAACTTTAAAACCGCGCGAAGAACAACCGCGCGAGCGCAAACCGCTTTCTGAGTTTGTTTTAAATTATGGTGAAAAATAAATCAAGAGCAAAAGCTGGTTAAGTAAAAGCAGAGTAAATAAAACGCCGTAGTAAATTTTTACTACGGCATTTTTATTTTTAATCAATCATCCATCCGTGATTTATATAACTGTTTCAACCACAACTTGAATTAAAAAGCATGTTTAAAACTAAAACTATTGTCTTGTAAAATCTTTTCTGTTTGTGCGGCATTTCTGCCAAAACATAAAATGTAACCGCCGCCACCAGCACCACAAAGTTTAAGTTTAAACGCATCCGATTTTAAACCTTCGAGCCAAAAATTTAAAAAATTTTCTGGAATCAGTTCTCTCAACTCAATGAATTGATGCACACTTAAATCGGTGATTGCCGCCCAAACTTTTTCGGCATCGTTAGAAAGCCAATTTTGAATCGCACTATCAACGCACGGCATATACTCAGAACGAATAAAATGATTGAAACCGGAATTTTTATTTTTTTCTAAAAAAATATCAATATACTTTTTGGCACTGCGCGCAATGTGTGTATCAATTAAAAAAACAGAAAGCGGTGTAGGGAAATTTTCGAGTAGCGTTAAGTCACCTTTTTTAATTCGCACTGCTTTGTTTATATAAATTACAAGTGGATCAATGCCAGAACTCGTACCATGAAAATAACTTTCAAGTAGTGCCAATACTTTTTTAAGCACGGTTACATTTTCAATATTTTCTGTTTTGTAAGTATCGAAAACTGCGGCAGTAACTGCTCCACTACTTCCTACGCCATAACCTTGCGCAATATTTGATTCAAAAAACCAACCCATTCTGACATCGTACTCAAATTTTTGAGTATCGAAAGGCAAGTAACATTCCAAAGCTTTCTCGGAAATAAATTCAGAAAATGCGAGCAAGTGTTCATCAATAGCGATTTTGTTATTCAGTAATGACTCATTTTTTTTCCAACTCCCTGAAAGAATTTGCAACGGCACAGCTAACGCATCACCTTTTAATTGCACTGAGTGTTCGCCAAACAGTAAAAGTTTAGCCGCGTACTGTTTTTTATTTTCCGACGCGCTTAACGCATTCAACATTTAACTAAAATTTTCACAAAGGTAAAACAATAATTGTTAGTGGTTGGGGGTTAATATGCAGCATTCAATCCTACCGAATTCATCCCCAAAAATTTTTTAAAACCTAAAACTTTAAGAAGCTGTTTGAGTTATCTGTTTTGAGTTGAAATTACTGTCTTTGTAAATTTAAGGTTTTAAAATTTTTGATAAATAGCAGTGCTACATTGAGAAAATTTTGAAATCTTAAATTTACAAAGACTTAGTTTCAGATGAAACAGATAACTTAAATAACTTCTATAACACTAAAATAAATTATTGCGCGGAGTTTTACTTGTTTTCATTCATTAACTTAACTTTCGTTTTCGGGCGCGAGTACAAAATCCGAGTAGTAAATATGAAGCGTATCCTTTTTTTTCTCTTCCTGAGTTTAGTATCCAATCAATTTTTATCGGCTCAATGTATCGAAGGAGACTGCGAAGATAACAGCGGCGTTTTCCAATTCGACAACGGCAACAAATACAACGGTAAATTCAGACACAGCGTGATGAATGGCAAAGGCGTGATGCACTATGCCAACGGCAATCAATTTAACGGCGATTGGGTAAATGGTTTTCGCGACGGTACAGGAATGTTTATTTTTTCAAACGGCAACCAATACAACGGTGCTTTCCGAAAAGGTAAATTTTCGGGTTTAGGTTCTATGACGTTTCAAAGCGGAAATAAATACGTCGGCAATTGGGAAAATGATCAACCGAATGGTTCAGGTAAATTTGTTTTCACAAATAATGAACGTTATGAAGGCAATTTCAAAAATGGAAAATTTGAAGGCAAGGGATCGTTTTATTACAAAAATGGCGAAATTTATTCGGGTGAATGGACGAACAATGCGCACAACGGTAGTGGTAAACTCGTTGCAGCCAACGGAAAAATTACGCAAGGCGAATGGGCGAATGGCGTTTTAATGGAACAAGCTGCGAGCGCAAATTCAAAACCAAACGCGAATTCAAAACCAAACGCAGCAAATAGCGAAGCCAATTTGCAAAATTGTAATTCAAGCTATTGTAAAGAAGGGCGCGGCGTTTTTACGTATGCCGATGGCACGCGTTGGGAGGGTGAATTTAAAGACGGCATTCCTGAAGGTGCCGGCACTTGTTACTATGCGGACGGCACAAAATATGTCGGCAGATTTGAAAAACACGCACCGCATGGCGAAGGCATCATGTATTATAAGGATGGTAGATTGACGGCAGCAATTTGGGAATACGGCAGACCGATTGGTGAATTACCATCGAATAGCAAAGTAGATCAAACAGCGGTTAAAATTGATGAAAGTCCAGAAGTAAAAATTTGGGCAGTGGTTGTTGGAGTAGGGCGTTACACAACGATGCCCGTTTTGAAATATTCTAAGGACGATGCGTATCAATATTATGCGTTTCTAAAAAGTCCAGAAGGTGGTGCATTACCAGATAATCAAGTTAAAATTTTAGTTGATGAAGACGCGACGCGCGTCAACATTTTGCAAACCATGCGACAAACATTGCTTCAAGCGGATGCGAACGATGTGATTATTTTTTATTTTTCCGGACATGGTTTAGATGGGGCGTTTTTACCACAAGAATTTGATGGCGTGGCAAATAAACTCTATCATCACGAGATAAAAGAAATTTTAGATCAAAGTCACGCGAAACATAAAATCTGTATCGCCGATGCGTGCAACAGCGGCTCATTGATGGCGATGAAAGGCGCGAATTACGATCAAACGCTCAAAAATTATTACAAAGCGTTCGACGATACTAAAGGTGGATTGGCGTTGTTCATGTCGAGCAAACGCGAGGAATATTCTTTAGAAGATCAAGGTATGCGCTCTGGTATTTTTAGTCATTATCTGATTCGCGGTTTAAAAGGCGACGCCGATGTAGACGGCGATAAAGTGGTGACGATGCGCGAACTGTACGATTTCGTTTATAAAAATGTTCGTACTTACACATCGAATGCTCAAACACCCAGTATCAGTGGTTCATTCGATTGGCGCATGCCTGTGGCGAGTGTGCGATAAAAATATAAAAACCGATTTAACAGCAGGGCGCGCATGCGCGCCTTGCTTTGTTTTTAGGAAAAGTATTTGAAATTGACGAAAAATCTTTAATTTTGTATCAAATTTTTTTTTATGAAAGAAATTACAAGCCTTTCGCAACTCGATTTAAACGCACGGCATTTCGATCAATCCGTTGAAATTATTAAAGGATTAATTTTTCCGATGGCTGCGCCGAGTTCGAAACATCAAAAAATTTCTTCTTTTCTAAATGCTAAGATTTTTAATTATTTAGAAAACAGTCCTTGCGATGTTTACGCCGCACCGTTTGATGTGCGTCTTTTAGATAAAGATAAATCATTAAAACAAAATGAAGATATTTACACCGTTGTTCAACCCGATTTGTGTATCATCTGCGATTTGAATAAACTCGATGATGCCGGTTGCCTCGGCGCGCCCGATTTAGTAATCGAAATTCTTTCGCCTGGCAATTCAAAAAAAGAAATGAAAATTAAAAAGAAACTCTATGAAGAAAACAGCGTGAAAGAATATTTGATTATTGACCCTTACTACGAAACGGCGCACCAATTTATTTTAAACACAAACGAAATTTTTGATGCACCAAAAATTTATGCAAGCGACGATATTTTACAATGCGCCCTTTTTGAAGGACTTGAAATTAATTTAGAGAAAATGTTTGTCTAAAAACCTAATCACAGAATCATGTCAAGGAGTATTCACGTTACGATAAAGAATTTCAGAGGTCTTAATCGAAAACAGTTCAACGAACAACTGAATGATAGTGATTCTGAATTACATCAATGGGCTACTAAAAAAGGTATAAAAGAGGATGTTAGAGAACTTAGAAATGAAAAATCTGAAAAACACCCAGATTTAACAAATCAATTTACTACATCATTGAAAGCTGAAAATTTAATCGTTTGGAAACAAATTGACGAAATCCTCTGGAATGATTGGGATCCTTTCGGTGTTAATGCCGAAGCAAGTGCGAGAGATGAGTATCAAAGTTATATAGATGATGTTTTAGAATTTAAAATAAATGTAGCAGATAAAGAGGATGTCGCGAATTATCTTTTTGATATTGAAACTCGAAGAATGGGTTTGGTCGGTAATAAGAGCCATTGCATAGCAGTTGCAGAAAAAATAAAAAATCTTTAAATCACCAAATTTTATTTCTGTTTTCAACTTCAATCCATTTAAAAGTATCAAAAAATTATTCTTTTGTTAATTAGCGGCGTCAAAATGTTTATCAACCAATATTTGGCGTTACTTTTGCGAATTGCAGATTATTAAACCGTACTTAACTTGAACCACTGATCCGATAAATTGGGGATTCTATTTTCTTAATAATTTTATGAAAGGTATTGCATTAGCTATTATAGCCGTCTTTGTGTGTGTCAATTTATCTTTTTCTCCTAAACTTATTCATTCCGATTTAGCGCACGCGGCGTACATAGATTCGAGTTTACCGCCGTTGGAACAATCGAAAATGTTATTGCGCAAAGTGATGTTGACGGGAAAAGTCAGCAGCGAAGTGCCAGTCTTAGATAGTATATTTGCTACGCGCGTGGGCAAAACGTGCGAGATTACGCGCGATCAACTGCGCAACTATCTCAACAAAATTTATGTGAACGAATGGGAAATCGGCGGCACGCTTGACTTGCCCGTCTCGACTAATACAGATAATAGTGGCAACACAAAATCGGCGCAATATTTTGTTATTCACGATACAAGTTTTCCGCGCTATGGTCAGAACGCATTTCCAGATAATATTGACGACGAGAGCTGGGAATGGAACAAAATGAATCGTTGGTTTGCCAACGTGACGCATATTTTTGTTAATCGCATCGGCGAATCGAAAACGATTACACCTTTCAGCGACGGCATTACTGCTACAAAATTGGAACGTTATGTTTTAGGCGAAACTGCATCGAAAGGTTTGTATCTTCACATTGAACTCATTCAGCCGCGCGCTGTCATGAAAGGTTTTGGAAGACACAACGACGCGGATGCGCCTGAACCTGGGTTCACAAAAAAACAATACGATCGTTTAGCTTTGCTTTATATTACGGCGTCTGTTCGTAAAGGTGCATATTTAATTCCTGGTTTTCACGCTTGCGTGGATCAAGGAATTCGTAATTCGCACGACGATCCGCAAAATTTTGAATTGCCACTCTTTTTTCAATCACTCAATGAAACGTGGGCAGAAATTGATAGAATTAATAAACCATAGTGAGCTATCAGCTTTGAGCTTTGAGTTACTAATCGAGAGTAGAGCTTGTGGCTAATAGCTCAAGGCTATTTAATTATCGCCACGGGCATATTCAAATCGTAATTACCTTTTAGCATTGGCGTTTGCACTTTACCAATAGTTTTTGCATATGCTATGACTTTATACTTTACGTAATCGAAGAGTTCTTTTAAAGTAATTTCACCGTCGTTATTCGTGTTTGCCTCGCCATTCAATCCTTTGAGTACAAAATAAGTAAACACACTATTTTGTAAAGTATTTACTTCGAGCGACTCTTCATCGGGTGCGCACGAAAGCATATAAGCTGTTCCAGAATTAGAATTATTTAAATCGCTATAAAATTTTTCAGTGTTTGCTACTTTATTTGTGCTTGCATTTAATCCCTTAGATGCAATATAACTACCTGCATAACACGCATCGGCGATAATTAATTTATGCCGTGCAGGACACTTAGACATCAAAGTATTAATTTCTTTGTGATACAGTTGCAACATCGCGCCGTCATAATCGGTCGTTAAAAACGAGCCGATTAAACCATGACCCGAAAAAAACAAAATGGCTAAATCATCGTGCTGCGCTTTGTAAAACAAAGATTCAATATTTTGAACGACGGCTTTTTTTGTTGCGGCATCATCCGTGATGACGCGCACGTGTTTTTCATCGAGCGCACCACCATTCGGACTTTTCCAAAAAGCAAACATACCAAAAGCATCGTTATCAGGATATTTAATCGGCGGAACCGTTGTATTTTCATATTCGGCAACGCCAACCGCTAACGCCCAAATTTGCGGTGTGGACTGCGGAGCGGTAACTATGGAATTAAGTTTTAAAGGAATTAGTTTTTGTTTTGGCGTTTCGCCAAAACTTGCATCAGGTGTTAAATTACCAAAGGTAATTCCCGGTTGAGAAGGTTCTGTAACAGCTATCGGATTTGAATCATCCGATAAGTTTTTTAATTTGCTGTATTCCCAAGTGCCAGAAATGGTTTGCGCGTCTGCTAATGTTAGCGCGCCTGTTCCATGCCATAAACCTTGTCGCCACATACCGGCGTAGCGTTTTCCAAATCGGTACGTTGCTACGCCGTAACCTTCAGGATATCGGTTTTTGAAATGGCCTTCGTATAAAACAGTATCTTTATCCACAAAGTAGCGGCTACCAATACCATTTTCACAATCCCCCGATAAACATTGTGCATTAATATTAAAACACAAGAACACCGATGCACAAAATAATGAAATGAAACGCATGGCTAGGGGGATTAAAATTAAAAAATGAACGTACCTAAATAATGTTACAAATGTAAAATTTATTTTACCAGCTTCAAAATTTTTTTATAAAAAATTGCATTTTATTTTGCCGAGCATCCTTTTTATTTTAAAAAATGAAAAATGAAAAATGAAAAAAAGAGTATTTAATATAGCCTATGGCGCTGAGATAAATTTAGAAATTTTGGTTTAAAGAAAAGAATTGTTTACGCACAATGTTAATTTAGAATTATTAAATGACTAAACCAGAGATTAAATTTAGAAAATTTAACAAAAAAGACTAAGTTTGTTGGCGTATTTGCATTCGATATTAATTCTGTAATTTTTTAGTTAATAAACTTAAAATATTGTATGGAGAAAATTTGGCGACGATTAAACGGTCAAAGAATTGAATTGCCAATTAAAGAAGCCGTTGAACAAACTATTATTAGGGAACACGATTTAGGAAATAAACTCAAAGTTTGCATTGGCACCGACTCTCAGGTGCGTGGCGAAGAAATTCATTTTGCATCAGTTATTGTTTTTTTACGCGAGCGCAAAGGTGGCTTTATGTTCATTCAACCCGATTTATCAACAAAAACGATGTCATTACGCGAACGCATGATTACAGAAGTAGGTAAATCTGTAGAAATTGCATACGCTTTGTGCGATTTACTCGATAAGTACGACGTTGAACTTGAAGTCCACGCAGATATTAATACAGATCCGTACTTTCAATCGAATGTGGCTTTGAAAGAAGCAATGGGTTATATTATGGGAATGGGTTTTACCTTTAAAGCCAAACCAGATGCGTTTGCATCGTCGAATTGTGCGGACAAAGTGGTTTAATTAAGGAATAAGGCATAGTGAATAAGGCAAAAAAAGGGAATGTTTAAAAAACTGTGTCAATAATAGATTGTTAAAAATAGACTGCCTGTTCTTTATAATCAACAGGACTGTCTATTACAATTTGATTTTTAAAGTTCACAACTATTTTTTTACGCCTACACTGTGCAACAAAAACGCGTATTCCATCGCTGTTTCTTTAAAACGTTCAAACCTACCCGATGCACCACCGTGACCCGTTTGCATGTTGCAAAACATGTAGAGTGGTGTACGTTTATTAGTTCGGAGTGCGCGGAGTTTGGCAATCCATTTAGCGGGTTCAAAATATTGCACCTGAGAATCGTGCAGACCCGTTGTAATTAATGTTGCAGGATAATTTTGCGTTGTCACGTTGTCATAAGGCGAATACGATTTCATGTAATGATAATACGTTGCATCTTTCGGATTTCCCCACTCGTCAAATTCACCTGTCGTAAGCGGAATTGTTTCATCGAGCATAGTGGTCACTACATCCACAAACGGTACGGCAGCAACAACACTGCACCAGAGTTCAGGACGCAAATTCATAATAGCACCCATCAATAAACCACCCGCCGAACCACCCATCGCACAAAGTTTTTTCGGATGCGCGTATTTTTTTCCAATCAGCATTTCGCCACAAGCGATGAAATCTGTGAACGTATTTTTTTTAGTTAGAAACTTCCCGCTTTCATACCACTTTCTACCCATTTCTTGTCCGCCACGAATGTGCGCAATCGCAAAAACAAATCCGCGATTGAGCAAACTCAAACGCGCCGAACTAAAGTACGGATCAATCGAATGTCCGTACGAGCCGTAACCGTAAAGTAGCAAAGGATTATTTCCCTGCTTGAATAAATCTTTTTTATAGACCAACGATACAGGAATTTGCGCGCCATCGTTTGAAGTGGCGTAAACGCGCTCTGTAAAATAATCGTCAGGCTTAAATGAGGATTCTAAAACGGCTTCTTGTTTTTGCAGATGCAAAGTGCGCGTCGTAGTATCGTAATCGAAAACAGAATTGGGTGTCGTTAAACTCGTGTAACCCAATCGCAAGATGTTTGTATCGAACTCGGCGTTGTTGCTTGTGTACGCCATAAAAACATTTTCCTTAAAAGCAATCAAGTGGCTTTCGCCTGAATTTTCCACAACATTGATGCGCGTTAAACCTTCGCAACGCTCATCAAGAACAAAGTAATTTTTAAAAAGCGTTAAGCCTTCGAGTAAAACATTGGGGCGGTGCGGAATTTTTTCTTGCCAAGATTCTCTTTTCGTATTGTCTTCCTTACACGTCATCAATCTAAAATTTTCCGCTTCGCTGTTCGTGAGAATGTAAAACGTATCGTGTGCATGGTTGATACTGTACTCGTGTTTTTGCTCGCGCGCAGTAAACAATCGCCAATCCCCTGTCGGATTGTTTGATTCTAAAATATGGTATTCCGAACTCAGCGTTGCACTCGAACCGATAACTAAATATTTTTCGGATCGCGTTTTACCTACGCCGCAATTAAACGTCACGTCGGTTTCTTCATACACACAAACATCATAGCTGACATCTGTGCCGATTTCGTGGCGCATAATTTTATAAGCGCGTAGCGTACTCGGATCTTTTTGCGTATAAAAAACGTGGGTGTTATCGCTCGACCAAACGGCGCTACCTGTTGTATTCGGAATCGAATCTGGAAAAAGTGCGTTGGTTTCTAAGTTTTTAAAACGCAGCGTGTATAAACGTCTGCTCACTGTATCTTCGCCATACACTAAAAATTTATTATTCGGCGCTAAATTTCTACCGCCGACGGCATAGTAACTATGACCTTGCGATAAAACGTTTACATCGAGTAATATATCTTCTTCCGCTTCTAAATTTTCTTTCTTACGGCTGTGAATAGGATATTCTTTACCTTCCGAAAAGCGCGTGATGTACCAATAATTTTTATAAAAATAAGGCACAGACATATCTGTTTGCGCAATTCTGCCTACAATTTCGTTGAATAAATCTTTTTGAAACACTTCTGTATCCGCCATTTTAGCGGTACGATACGCGTTTTCAGCATTTAAATAATCGATAACTTCTGGATTTTCCTTTTCGTTGAGCCAAAAATAATTATCGGTGCGCGTGTCGTTATGCTGGGTGAGTTGTTTAGCTTTTAGCTTAGCTTTAGGTTGACGTATCATACTATTCAAAACATTATTGAAAAAAAATGCGAAGATAACCTTTAAATAGCAGAGTAGTTTGTTTTGTTTGAAGTGAGTAATTTTACATTAGTACTCAATCGCCGCATCCGCTTGAAAATGCGCGAACAGCGCGAAGCTCCAACCGATGCGCGCCGTGAGTAAAACATCGAGTCGCGGCGCAGTGTCGTATTGGTGCGTATCAAAATTATAACCGCGCTGATTTTTAGTAAGACCTTCAGTCGCTTCTAAACGCAGAAAAAAATTAACTGTTTTGTCATGACTGATATAATTATATGCAACTGATTCTTCTATCGCAGCACCCATAGTTAATCTATCGTAACCAGAAGTGTAAGAACCTTGTAGTTGCAACGCATCTTTATTATCGTTCTGAATTCTGATTTGGTGCATCAACATTCCTAAACCAATATTTAAACTGATGTCGTGAAAATAATCGCCATTGCTTCTGAATTTAAAAAGTTTGCCGATGTCTGCACCGATGTAAAAGCCACGCTCGCGCAGCAAAACGCTGGAGTAAGCATTTAAATCACTTAAAATATTTCCATCGGTTGTTCTAAATGGCGCAAGCACGTCTTCTTTTACATCAGAGCCAAAAAAATAATTGCCGTTTATGCCATAACGAAACCCGCGCGCAACATTAAAAACATTCACACCTAAACCTATGCTTGATGCATTACCAAATCGCTGCGCTAAAATTCCGATTGGCTGATTGATCCCATAAGAAAAATCAACGGTTAGAGCACCTGCATGGGGATCCGCTTTCTGTGCTATTATATTCAGATAGGAAATTAAAACCAAAATGAGTAAAACAAATTTTTTCACAAGCAACTTTATTTTTCAATTATTAAAGCGAATCTTAATTTTCAAAAAGTTTTCCCTGCGCCACAAAATATGGATTACGCAAATCGGGTTTGTTATATTCTAACGGTTGCCCATTTTCGAGTTGCACAATTGTTGCTCCCGATTCGATTAAAATTATTTCTGCCGCCGCTGTATCCCATTCCATCGTTGTGCCTTTGCGCGGATAATAATCCGATTTCCCTTCGGCGATATACATAAATTTAAGTGCGCTACCCAGCGGTTGAAAAATCGGTGCATCCAGTTTAAGCGAAACAAAAAATTCATCCCACTCAGCACTCTTAAAACTGCGTGAAATTGGAATGCGTAAATTTTTTTGGTTTATTCGAAACGTAGCACAATGAATTTTTTCAACTGCATAATTTTCAAATAAAAAAGCCCCCTCACCTTTAACAGCAAAATAAATTTTATGGAAATATGGTACTGCTAAAACACCAAGTACAGGTCTATTATTTTCCATGAGGGCGATATTAATAGTAAACTCGTTGGTGCGACCAACAAATTCTTTTGTGCCATCGAGTGGATCAACGCACCAATACGTTTTGTAATTTTTTCGCACAGCGTAATCTGTTTCGATACCTTCTTCCGACATTACGGGAATTTGCGGCGTAATTTTTTTGAGTGCCGTAACGATAAAATTATCTGCCCATTTATCAGCGCGCGTTACGGGTGAATCGTCTTTTTTATAATCAATTTCAAAATTATTTGAGTCATAAATTGTTAGTATTTCGGCACTACAAGTGCGCGCAATTTCTACTATTTCGTTTAAAAATGAATACTTTACGCTGTTTACTGTCATTAATCTACTATTTCGCAAGTTTCTTTTCTGTAAAAAAAGAAAGGTCACATTATAAAAAAACAATTTTTGTGGCACAAATATTGATATTATATTAAATATAAAACTCCCCCTGTTTTATAATTATTTACTTTTACTTTCCAAAGCGGTGCAGAGTATTCTGTTCCGCTTTTTTTGTTCACAGGACTTCCGTACTGCATAAGTAATTAATCGCGCCGATGGTGCTTTATTTATTGATACTTTTTAATTAGTTGCACTTCTCTTTAACTTTATTAACGCTTAGCATAAAGGCTTAAATTCGTATTCTCAAAATTACGCCTTATATTCGCATCGAGAACAAAGGTAACTAGAGTTCTGTAGTTTTATGCAACACATTTTAATAGTTGAAGACGATGCTTCTATGCGGGAGTTGGTAACACTGCACCTCACAGAAAATAATTTTATAGTCACGGTTGCCACTGATGGTGCTGAAGGCTACGCGAAAGCAATGAAAGATAATTTTGACTTGATTGTTCTCGATATTAATTTGCCAAAAATGAATGGATTAGAATTATGTCGAACGCTGCGCAAATCGAAACGCTACATTCCGATTTTGATGATGACAGCGCGCACGGAAGAAAACGACATCGTTCAAGGTTTACAAGTGGGTGCCGATGATTACATAAAAAAACCTTTCGGTATGGCGGAATTTATTGCACGCGTACAAGCCGTTTTGCGTCGAACCCTTTCGATGAGTGAAGAAAATGCGCGATCTGGTAAAATTTTAAATTTTTCTGAAATGGTAATTGATGCCGACGATAGAACTGTAACAATTGCCAGTAACAGAATTGACCTCACACCAAAAGAGTTTGATTTACTGATGGCGCTGGCGCGCAAACCAGGTAGAAGTTTTTCGCGTGCAAAACTTTTAGATACCGTCTGGGGTTACGAATTTGAGGGTTTAGAACACACTGTGAATGCGCATATTAATCGCTTGAGAATTAAAATTGAACACGATTTAGACAACCCGAAATATATTTTAACAACTTGGGGTGTGGGTTATCGGTTTTCCGAACACGTTTAAATTTATGATGAACGAAAAATATTATCACTCTATTAATTGGGCACCGTGGCTAGGATTTGCTTTTTTACTCACTGGATTTTTTTTCAGTATAATCAGCAATAACTATTTGCTTGCCTTTCTCATTGCACTAAGTTTTACACCCGCATTGACTGTTTTGTTTCTATTGCGCAGGTATTCAGTTTTTACGACTGAACATTTTTTGACGGATTATTACAAACGCGCAACAGGCGATGCCATTCTGGAAACAGTTAATTTGTTGGATGTTCAAACTGTTCGTTGGATTGGTAAATCGGTTTTACTCATTCAATCGGATGGCACAACAAAAGCGCAACGCTTTAAAAAAAGCGAAGCATTCATTGATCAACTGCGCAAAATTTCACCAAATGTTTCCATTATTACTTACTAAATTCATTCATTGAAATATCACCGTCCATTACTGCAAGCCGTTGCCGACATTTTAGAGCAAACATTCGCTACCACGCAGTATGCTGAAAAAATATTAGACAATACTTTTAAACTCAACGCGCAATTTGGCAAGCGCGATCGTGCTTTTATAGCTGAATGTGTCTTTGAATGTGTTCGTTGGTGGAGATATTATGCTGCACTATTGGGCATAGACACTGAAAAAATGCACATTAAACCTGAAATGATAAAACGTATCATCGGTGTGCATCTATCACTAAAAGAAATTACGGACCTTGAACATCCTTTTTTCGAAAATATACCGACGCTCGCCGAATTGCATAATATCCAAAAAGGTTTAAGTTTTTCCCAGCGCGCTTCTTATCCCGAATGGTTAAATGTTTACGCAACAGAAAATTTAGGTGAAAATGTTTGGCACCATGAAGCTACTGCATTGAATAATATTGCGCCCATAGTCATTCGCTGCAACACGCTTAAAACAACAGTAGACGATTTACAAAATTTACTCCATCTCGAAAACATTCCTGCACACCGCACCGAATTAGCCAAAGACGCTTTGGTGATTGATGGACGCGCAAATTTAATTATTCTACCCGCTTTTAAAGAAGGTCTGTTTGAAATTCAAGATGCAGGTTCGCAGTGCATTGCGCCATTTTTAAAACTAAAACCCAATGCTACTTTTATTGACGCGTGTGCGGGCGCGGGCGGAAAAACGTTACACGCAGCAGCTTTAATGAAAAATAAGGGTCGCATTATTGCGCTGGATATTTTTCAGCAAAAATTAAACGAATTGCACAAACGCGCAGCGCGGCAAGGCATAAATGATATTGAAACGCGACTGATAGATTCCGAGAGAGTTATTCGCGCGCTCAAAAATTCCGCCGATGCTGTTTTACTCGATGTGCCGTGTTCAGGTCTCGGTATTTTGCGCAGACAGCCTGATACAAAATGGAAACTCACACCGCAGTCGCTTGAAGATGTTTTAAAAACACAACGCCATATTTTAAAAACGTATAGCAGCATGGCTTGTGTCGGTGGTTGCGTGGTGTATGCTACGTGCAGTATTTTGCGATCTGAAAACGAGCAACAAGTTGAATTGTTCTTAAATGAACACAGTAATTTTGAATTAGAGGAGCAGCGCACTATTTCGCCGTATCGAAATGGTTTTGATGGTTTTTACATGGCTCGATTGCGACGAAAATAATTTTTTGAATTTGAATTAACTTTTTGTTTTCATGCGAAAACGAGTTATTTTTGAATCAAACGATTTGATTTATAAATTCGTAGCACCGCTACGGACGAAATGAGTCAAAGAAGTATGATTTAAAAATAACCGTTTGTAGCGAAAAGAAATAAGTTAATTCAAGTTCTATATAAAGATTTCAAAATAAAAAGAGCTAACAGGTTTTTAAAACCTGTTAGCTCTAAATTTCTAAAATACTATTTTAAAAATTTTAATCTTCAAACTCGGCGCGTAAAATACGCAATACTTCAACCGCCGTTTCTTCTTCTAAATCAGTTCGACGAACGATTTCATCGGCGCGAAGGCGCAATACATCTCGTGCAGAATCGCAACCGATGCGTTTAAATTCGTCAATAATCCAGCTTTCAATTTCGTCGCCGAATTCTAACAAATCAACATCATCCACCAATTCATCTTCTCTGATGACATCAATTTCGTAATCGCAAAGTTTACTCGCCAACTTAATATTTGTTCCACCTTTACCAATTGCTAACGACACTTGATCGCCTTTCAAAGTTACCTTAGCATGTTTCGTTAACGCATTCACTTCTACGTTAGATACTTTAGCGGGTGTTAAAGCACGTTGAATATACAAACCAATATTGCTCGTGTAATTAATAACGTCTATGTTTTCGTTGCGCAACTCGCGCACAATGCCATGAATACGCGCACCTTTCATACCGACACACGCACCAACCGGATCAATTCTATCGTCGTGACTTTCGACAGAAATTTTAGCGCGCTCGCCAGGGAAGCGGACAATATTTTTAATAGTTATTACGCCATCTTCAATTTCTGGCACTTCCAACTCCAACAATTTTCCTAAAAAAGCATCGTCTGTGCGCGACATCACAATAGAAGGCGACGCGTTACGCATTTCTACTTTTTTAATGATGCCTTTCACAGAATCTCCTTTGCGATAAAAATCGCCTTTAATTAATTCAGCGCGTGGCAATAAAACCTCGTGCTTCGTCGCTTCGTCCATCACTAAAAAATCTTTTTTCATCACTTGGCTAATTTCGCCAATAATGAGCGTTCCAACGCGATCAACATATTTTTTGAAGATGTCATCTTTTTCTAAATCGGAAATACGCGACAACAAAGTTTGGCGCGCTGCTTGAATAGCACGACGACCAAATTCTTCGAGACCGAGTTGTTCGTAGCATTCATCGCTCACGCCGTAATCGGCATCAATCGCATTGGCTTCCGAAAGTGAAATTTGTGCACGCTCATCCGTTACTTCACCGTCAGGAACAATAGTGCGGACGCGCCAAAGTTCTAAATCACCGCGCGACGCGTTAACAATTACGTCAAAATTTTCATCCGAACCGTATTTTTTCTTAATCAATGTGCGAAATACATCTTCGAGAACGCGCAAAAGTTGTGCGCGGTCAATATTTTTTCCGGCTTTAAAATCCGAAAAAGAATCTACCAAATTCATCATAATCTAAAAATTTTATGTTTTTCTAAAACCTTAGGGTTCAAATATGAACCCTTACCAACGAAGTTGTAAGTTTTTATTTGAATGAAATAATGACTAAAGCCTTTTTTATATCGCTAAACGGAATTTCTTTTACAAAAGATTCCTTAATTTTTTTCTTTCCTTCCTTGCGTTCCGTGTTGTACGAAACTGTTATTTTATCAGTATCCGCACTATCTAATTTCGCTTCTAAGGGTGTGGCATCGGCGTCATTAAAAGTAATTTCCAGTGTTCTGCCAATATGTTTTGTGTATTGGCGCGGAAATTTTAATGGTCTATCAACACCTGGCGAAGAAACTTCTAAAGTATAATCGTCGCCTAAAAATTGCGCTTCATCAATTGCTGTTTCAATCGTTCGACTCAAACTACGACATTTTTCGAGCGACATACCGTCGTCTGCATCGGCAATAATTTCAATTGCTTTGTTTGCCCCCATTTTTATTTCCAACAACTGACAATCCGAAAACGTGTCGGTCTCGAATGTGCGTCGTATAATTTCGTCTAATTGAGAATCAATCATATTTTAATGGTTAATTGTTAATGGTTAATGCCAAACAAGATTAACCATTAATCATTAACAATTAACCATTAAACAAAAAGAGGGATGCGTTACCACAACCCTCTTTTTATCAGAAGATGTGCAAATATACAACCTTTTTAATTATCTGCAATTATTTTTTCAGCCACCAATTAAACACCTCTTAAATTAATCAAAAATTGGCTTGTCCGTTCTACTTTCGCGGCATTAAATATTCGTTTCAAACAAAATAAAAAATTCTACAATGCGCATACCTTACTACATAGTGGATGTTTTTGCCGAAAATAAATATGGCGGCAATCAGTTAGCCGTTTTTATTGATTTAGAAAACCAATTAACCGATGCGCAAATGCAGGCGATGACGCGCGAAATTAATTTTGCCGAGTCGAGTTTTATTAAAAAGCAAACTGGTAATAACAAATTTGTAGTGCGCATTTTCACCCCCGAACATGAAGTGCCGTTCGCAGGTCATCCTTCTATTGGTTCGGCGTATGTCATTTCTCAATTTATTTTAAAAGACGCGCTACCGAAACTTATTTTAGAATTAAAACACGCCGACATCGCTATTTCTATTTCTAACCCAAAAAATTTGAATGACTGCATAATTTCGATGCAACAAGCGCAACCTGAGTTTAGAGAATTTTTTTCGCACGAAGAAATTGCCAAAGAACTTAAAATTCCGTTACGCGATATAGACGCGAACTTTCCGATTCAAGAAATATCAACGGGTTTGCCCTATATCATCGTTCCATTAAAAAGTCGCAAAGCGATTGAAAATTTAAAATTTACTTACACCGATTTACAAAAGTTTTTAGTAAAGCGATTGAAATATAAAACCAATAGTGCGACGGGACATTCCACATCTTTCTTTTTTTTTACTTCGGAAACTTACAACAAAAAAAATCAATTCAATGTGCGGATGCGACTGCTTGAAAACGATATTCTTTCAGAAGACGCGGCAACGGGTAGTGCGAACGGTTGCTTTTTAGCGTATTTATTAAAACACCAATCGGAAAAAATTGCTGCCACGATTGAGCAAGGTTTTCAGATGGGGCGAAAATCTTTTTTATATTTAAAGGGCAGTGTATCGGAGAATAAATACGACATAAATGTGTGTGGTAAAACGCAATTGATGAGTGAAGGCTTCTGGTATGTTTAAAATTATTTTTTTGCAACTGGTACTTCTGCCTTTTCTAAAGTGAAACTAAAAGTTGTACCCACGTTTTCAGTGCTTCGCACATGAACCGATTGATTGTGTGCCTCCAAAATATGCTTTACAATCGAAAGACCTAATCCTGTTCCACCTACATCGCGACTGCGGTTTCTATCAACGCGGTAAAAGCGATCGAATAAATGTTTGAGATGTTGTGGTGCAATGCCGATGCCGTTATCACTCACTTCTGTAAGAATAACTTTATCCATATCGTAAAATCCGATTTTTGTATTACCGCCAATTTTGCCGTATTTTATAGAATTATTAATTAAATTGTTAAGCACTTGGCGAATATACTCTTTATCGGCGCGGACAAAAAAACTTTTTGCCATGTCGTTTTTGAAACCCAATTTTGCTTGCTTGTTGAGTGCTTTTATTTCGAGTTCTTCAAAAATTTCTACCGCTAATTGGTATAAATCGAAAGTCTGTAAATCGAGCACCATTTTACCTGTTTCTAATTTCGCAATAGTTTCTAAATCTTCCACAATATGTTGCAAGCGTTCAACATTGCGCGAGGCTTTAGTCAGAAAAGTCATATTAACTTCCGCATCATTAATTGCTCCGTCTAAAAGAGTGTGAATATATCCTTGCACGTTGAAGATGGGTGTTTTCATTTCGTGCGACACATTGCCGATATAATTGCGGCGATAATCTGCTAATTCTTGCAGGCTGGCAATTTTTTTGTCTTTACTTTCTGCCCACGCTTGTACGTCTTGTTCTGCATCGTCTAAGCTTTTATTGTCATCAACGAGCGGTTTTGTTTCGGTTCTGCGTATTTCCGTTATGTTTTTGTAAATCACTTTTATCCGTTGCGATAAAAATTTTTCAATCATAAATTCTATACAGAAATAACTGACGACAAAAATAAGTATGGGAAGAAAAATTAAATTAAAAGCTTTGGATAAACTGCTTTCCGTAAAAATTGAAAAAGCAACGACGCTAAAACAAATCAATGAATTGATTATGCCTGTGTAAATAGCAATTTGTTTCGGCGAAATATCTTTCATGTTGTTTGAAAAAAAGAATAAATTAATGCTCCGTCGCCGACTTTAATAATCGAAACGGTAGCCAATACCTTTGAACGTTTTTATATGATCGGAAGTTAATTTTTCGCGTAATTTTCGGATGTGTACATCAATTGTTCTATCGCCCACAATTACGTCATCACCCCAAATTTTATTATAAATTTCTTCGCGTGTAAAAACTTTTCCCGGTTTAGAAACCAACAAAAGCAAAAGTTCAAATTCTTTTTTAGGCATATCAATTGAAACGTTGTTGCGCGTTACTGTAACGCGTTCCTTATCAATTTCTATGTCTGCAATTTTAATGATGTGGTCGTTTTCAATTATTTCTACGGATGTTCGACGGAGCAACGCTTTAATGCGACTCGCAAAAACTTGTGGTTTAATAGGTTTCGTGATGTAATCGTCGCCACCGACTTCTAAAGCATTTATTTGTGAAAGGTCTTCATTTTTTGCCGTTAAAAAAGCAATAACCGATTTATCGAGTTCAGGAATAGTTCTAATTCTTCTGCACACTTCAACGCCGTCCATCTCTGGCATCATTATATCGAGCACAATGAGTTGCGGAATTATTTTCTGTGCTAATTCTAAACCTTCGCGACCATTTGTAGCTGTGTGCACTTCATAGCCTTCTTTTTTCAGATTGTAAGTTAAAAATTCAAGTATGTCCAATTCATCATCAACAATTAATATTTTCTGCATAAGTTTAGTTTCCACAAAATTAGAATGGATTCAAGCTAATATTGCCTATCCAATATTAAGTAAACATTAATTTTTTGTTGCTGATTTTTCTAACTCAGCGTTTACGCATTTATAAAATTCCAAAAATTTTTCTGGATCGGCAACAAGTTTTTTATAAACCGAGTCAAACTGTGCGCGTGTGGTGTTATTTTTGTAGAAAATTTGTTGTGTATAGACTTCGCTCATGCTGTCGCGCACATTATTTTTTTCAGATTCTAAAGCCGCTTCCGTTAAATGAATGTCGGCAAAAACTTTAACCCAACGCGCATCACAATTTAAAACTGGCGCGTTATTATTAGCAGGTTTCTTGCAATCGGTGAGAAATAAAATAAAAAAAATGGCGATTAATAAAAAGCGAAGTGCCAATATGTTTTTAAATTTTTTAAGAATATAATTTAGCATAAAAAAATTAATTTTCGCGTTTTTAAAACGTTTTAAAAGTAAATTATTAAAAGAAGATTTTTATATTGAAATTTGCGCAAAACAATTTTTCAATTTTCCATCTCTTAGCATTCTCAAATCTTTAAATTTTGATTCTTAACGTATCGGTTTTCAGTAATAATTATTTTAAGCAAATTAAATCTACATTTTGTTTTGTTGTGCTATCCTTTTTTGCAATTAATACTTTAGTAGCACAAGATATTTCAAAATTTCGGCAAGATGGTTTGCGGCTGTTCGAGCGAAAAAAATATATGGCTGCGTCTTCTCTACTCGAAACATACAACGAAAAAAAACCGAACGATGTTGAAATTATAAAAGCACTTTTTACGAGTTATTACGAGTTAGGCAAATTAGAGCTATCGCGCGCGCTGCTCGCGCAATATTTCGAGATCGAAAAAAATATTGATCCATCCGCTATTTTAATTTCAGCGCGATTAGCACACGCGCAATCGCGCTATAAAGATGCGATTAAATTTTATAAAAACTATTTAAGAATTACAAAAGAGCCGGAGAACGTGCGTTTTTCTATCGCTAACGATATAAAAAGATGCGCGAATGGTTTAATTTTGGAACGGCAACCGGAACGCGCATTGGTTGAAAATTTCGGCGATAAAGTTAATTCTAACTTCAATGAAACGGCACCGTTACAAAGCCCAACCGATGAAGATAAAATGTATTTCGCTTCCGATAGACCCAATTCTACGGGTGGTTTAAGAAATAACGAAGGCATTGAAGATTTGTACGAAGGACATTATTTTTATGATATTTATAGCACAGCAATTGAAAATTCGGATTATTTAATGCCCATTAAATTGGAAAACAATTTAATCAACACTGCCCGAAACGAATTGCCTATTAGTATTATCGGTAAAGGCAGGAATTTTATTTTTTTTAGATCGCTCAATATGTTCAGTGGCGATTTTTTAGTGGATTCTTTTAAAAATGATAATGAAGTCCGCAGTTTGCCACCACGTATTGATGCGCCTATAAAATCGGAAACGGGTGATAATTCTTTGTTTTATGCGAATGATTCGCTCATCATTTTTTGTTCGCGCAACGATTCAGGCTTTGGTGGATTAGATTTGTATTATACCGTTCGGTCAAATAATGTTTGGTCAAAACCTACAAATATGGGCAGTGAAATAAATTCTCCGTTCGACGAAACGACTCCCTTTTTATGCAACGATGGTCGAACGCTTTATTTTTCATCCAACTCAACAGCTTCAATCGGTGGATTCGATGTTTTTAAATCCGTCTTTAATGAAAAATTGCAGAAATGGTCGGCGCTAGAAAATGTTGGCAAACCCATCAATTCTGCGGGCGATGATGTGTATTTCAAACTGCAAAACGATGGATACAAAGGTTATTTGGCATCTAACAGAAAAGAAGGTTTTGGCGAGTTTGATTTGTACAACGTTGTTTTCAAAAAATTACTTCCCGAAGTAACTGCCTCAAACAACAAACCTTTTT
>ENA-OBIO01000340-OBIO01000340.1-metagenomes-genome-assembly--contig:-NODE-340-length-26295-cov-23.3926_pt1 | contig 26295 bp, 21 predicted proteins | sample MGYA00153383_OBIO01 | MGnify analysis MGYA00153383 | reverse complement strand
GTTGCAGTTGCTGAATTAGGATCTCTGCTTCACTGAATTCGACGTCTTTTTGATCTTGTTCATACGATGCCTGAGTGGATTTCAATATCAAAAAGGCCGAGAACCGATCGCTCAGTCCCCAGCCTTTTCGCCAATTATTCTTCGACGTTTATACGTTTAACCCGCCACACTCGACGCCACGACAAACACAATCACCGCCCCAAAAACGACCAACGCATAGAACTGCGCCCGACCATTTTCAAAGTACTTCAGCCCTTCGCCCGTCAACAGCGTCAAAAATCCGGTTAGGTTAACCGCGCCATCAACGACCTTGTAGTCCACTTCCAAAACCTGACGCGCTAACCGCCGAGAACTTCGGACAAACACCCGATCGTACAGCTCATCGAAATACCATTTGTTTTTCGAGAAATCGTACAGCGTCGGGAATTTTTCGGCCCAAGTCGCTGGGTCAATTTTGCGCTGGAGATACATCAAGATAGCCAGTGAAATCCCAATGAGACCGATGCCCACTGAGCTACCGCCCATAATTAGAAACTCAGGCAAATCCACCGCCTCTTGCTTAAACACTTCACCCGGCGCATGGATAAACGCCTCGAAGTAGTTCGCAAAGGGCGTTCCCAACAGACCGATCGCCATTGACGGCACAGCCAACACCATCAGCGGCAACGTCATCGTCAGCGGCGATTCGTGAGGTTCGTGGCTATGATGATCATCGTGATCGGAATCATCCTGTTCCTCGCGTGCCGCCAGTTCTTTTGCATGCATGGCACCCGGACCTGCGGCTATTCCCATCTTCCGAAGCTGTTCGCCTTCGATAATGTTCAAAATCCCTGCATCATCTGCCCGCAGCTCACCTTCGAATGTGCTGAAGTACATGCGGAACATGTAGAACGCCGTTATTCCGGCTGTCGCAAATCCGATCGCCCAGAGATAAGGGTTTGAGTCATAGGCCCGATGCAAAATCTCATCCTTCGACCAGAAGCCAGCAAAAGGCGGAATGCCTGAAATCGCTAGGGTTCCAATCAAAAAGGTCGTAGACGTAATGGGCATGTACTTGCGCAAGCCGCCCATCAGCCGCATATCTTGCGCGTACGCCGGGTTGTGGCCGACCACATCTTCCATCCCATGAATCACCGATCCCGATCCCAAAAACAGCATCGCCTTGAAATAGGCATGAGTCACGAGGTGAAATAGCCCTGCACTATATCCGCCCACGCCCATGGCCATCACCATGTAGCCCAACTGCGACATTGTGGAATAGGCCAGCCCTTTTTTAATATCATTTTGCGTAATGGCCGTCGTCGCGCCGATGAATGCCGTAATCGCGCCCGTCCAAGCGATCGTATCCATTGCGATCGGGATATGTTCAAATACCGGAAACATCCGGGCAATCAGAAACACACCCGCTGCCACCATCGTTGCTGCATGAATTAACGCCGAAATCGGGGTCGGACCTTCCATCGCATCAGGAAGCCAGACATGCAGCGGAAACTGGGCTGATTTGGCTACAGGTCCGAGAAAAACAAGAATCGCCAGAAGAGCCGCTAAAGAGCCACTAATAGCTCCGGTTTCCACCAGACCCTGAAGACGGTCGCCCATGATTTCAAAATCAAAGCTTCGGGTCGCCCAAAATAAGCCCAAAATTCCAAGGAGCAAACCAAAGTCACCGACTCGGTTCACAACAAATGCTTTTTGACAGGCATCCGCTGCTGCCTTTCGATCGTACCAAAAGCCAATCAGCAGGTAAGAACACATCCCCACCAACTCCCAAAACACATAGACCTGCACCAAATTAGGGCTAATCACTAACCCCAACATCGATGAACTGAATAGGCTCAAATATGCATAAAACCGGACATAGCTGGGATCGTGGGCCATGTAGCCATCGGTGTAAATCATCACCAGAAAAGCCACCGTCGTCACCACAACCAACATCATCGATGTCAGCGGATCCACAATGTAGCCCATCTCCAGATGAAAATCACCTGCCGCTGCCCATTCAAACATCTTCACGACAGGAGCATGGCCGCCGACTTGCGACGCCAAAATTCCAAAGGACAACACCATGGCGGTCCCAATCAAGGATACAAGAAAGCCCGAAGCCACTTTTCGCAGCTTATTCGTGTCTTGGTTAAAGGAAATCAAACCCAGACCGACCAGCGCTGCACCCATCAGGGGCAGGACTGGAATAATCCAGGCATATTCATAGATCGCGTCCATGACTCACACCTACTCGACGGAATTAAACAATATTTTCATCTATAAGCCTAGCCCAATGCGCTGAAAAGGGTGGACTATTCAGCCCATCCTACAAAATAAATTAATTAAATTTACCTAGAACGACCAAGATAGGGCATCATGCAACTTCAATCCTGTCGCCCCCGACTGACCACTCATTGCTTGACGACCCACCGACTCAACAGATTCACCCTACAATTGCACTACCGACGAAAGAACGTCATCTAATACATCCCGAACCTGTTCTTTACGGGTTAGACCCTCAAGACGATGCAGGAGCTTGCCTTCTTGGAAAAGCAAGACGGTTGGAAGACTAGTGATGCGGTAGTTGCTGGCGAGATGGAGATTTTCGTCTGCATTGATGCCCACGAGCTTGAACCGATCGCCAAATTCCGATCGGGCGCGCTCCAGCACGGGATCAATCATTCGGCATAATCCACACCAAGGTGCCCAAAAATGGACCAAAACCGGAGTTGATGCCTGCAAAACTTCAGTTTGAAATGCCTGTTCGTTCTTGATTAATGACATAGGTTATGAATCTGTTATGTGTAGATTTATCTAATATGGGATCAAGTCTAGCAGGCTGGTTTGAGGTTTACTAGAGTAAGTCCTCCTGAATCCTCAGTTCATGACATGCTCAGAGTCTTCTTCGGATCCATCAAATATATTTTGTTTGTAAAGAAGGACTTTTCAACCCTATTCAATCTCCCCACAGGACTTAATTCTTATGCCGATCGACTCTGCATCATTGACGTCCCCGCAAGCGATCGCCTTACTTCACCGTTTTACGGTCCTTGAAAAAAATCCTGATAGAAATCCCGATCGAGCATTGCCAAATCGGGATGAAATTTATAATGCCCTTTCGGTGGTTTTAGAAGCCTCCGAGTATCAGATGCTGGGGATTTGTGCGCCCGATTTTGCCACAGGCATGGATGCACTTACAGACTATCTTGCGGCACTGGGATACGACACAACACCCGAAATCGCAGAACTGCCTGGACCCTGCTACATCAAGTACAACGGCAAAACCCAATCAGGCTACGCTGTGCCTTATGAAGATGGCTATCGAGGAGTCCTCATTGCTTGCCAGTCATCCTATGACGAGGACGTGAACGAAACCTTCGGCCATTTTCCACTGGATCTATTCCGATCGCCGGTGGATTAAATACCCAATTCCCTCGATCGATTAGTGGCTGCTTTAACGGCTTCAATTAAGGCCGATCGCAATCCCCGTTCTTCTAATGCAGCAATTCCGGCGATCGTGGTGCCACCAGGACTCGTGACACGGTCTTTCAGTTCACCCGGATGAATACCCGTCTCTTTTAAAAGCTTAGCGGTGCCCAGCACGGTGTCTAGGGAAAGCTGCATGGCGATCGATCGTGGAAGACCGGAGGCCACTCCGCCATCGGCCAAGGCTTCAATGACCAGTGCAATATAGCCTGGACCGGATCCGGACAACCCTGTTACCGCATCCATCATTGTCTCAGGGACTTCGACCACTGATCCGACGGATTCTAGAACGGCACGGGCATTGATCAGTTGTTCGGGTTTGACGTGCTGACCCAATGCGATCGCCGTGACGCCCGATCCGACCTGAGCTGGAGTATTCGGCATCGCACGAATGACGGCTTTTCCAGGAAGCGCAAGCTCAAGTTGCGAAAGGGTAGTTCCGGCCAAAATTGAAACGACCGCACTAGACGGGAGAATATAGCGCCCCAGTGCTGGAACAATTTCCGTAAACACTTGAGGCTTAATGGCTAGCAGTAAAATTTCTTGGGCAGTCGCCACTTTGGAGTTGTCCGGAGTCGCTTGGATTCCGTAGCGGTCTTGGAGGAACGATCGCCTTGCCTCCATAGGGTCACTCACCAAAATCTCATCTGCGGGATAAACTCCGCCTAAAACTATGCGGGAGATGAGTGCTTCACCCATCATCCCGCAGCCAATCATACCCAATTTAATCACCAATATAGTCGCCTTTAAAACGCTGCATTAGCATATTACTACTGGACCATACGCATTGGCTCAGCGGTCCAAGATGCAGAGGAAGGGACCGTTGGACGCACCGATCGCCTCGCCGGAGACTGAGTAATTTCGTTGACCATTCCCGCTTGAGTACTGACTTGGACACAGCTTGGTGTAAAGAGAAAGATACTCTCGCCAATACGTTCTTGATGGCCATCGATCGCAAAAGTTCCGCCAGCAACAAAATCAACCGCACGCTGAGCTTGGTCAGGATCCATTACAGTCAAATTCAGAACAACCGACTTTCGCTCACGCAGGGCCTGAATGACCTGCGGCATCTCTTCAAAAGTCCGTGGTTCAATAACCACCACTTCAGAAATTCCGTTTGCAGCACCGGGCATTCCAATCACATTATTTACCGCATTCACGTTAGCGGTCTCCGTACCAACTAGAGAAGAATGATTACGTAAACGACGGGAGCGACTGTCCTCTTCTTGAACAGGCGCAGCAGCAGGGGTAGCGACATCATCTTGATAAAGACCCTGATACTCGCGGCCATCCATTTCATCGTACTCGTACTCGTAGTCCACCGATTCGTTAAAACCGACAAAGTCACGTAGTTTGTTGAAGATACCCATTATTCACACTCCATTAAAACTAGACGGAACCGAAAGACACGATATCTACATCGCATCACGCCGCCTAAAACCAAGTCTTAAAAACCTAATTTAGGATGGGCGTTAAAACATTCACGGAAGGATGGAACACACAGTACGAAAGAAGAAGCTAGTTCACCAACCGTTGACAATCAATGGATTGGGAAGACTTATTAAACCGTTGAACTTCATTAAAGTCAATAAAACTGCTTAGGAATTAAAGCGGCTTTCTTGATTAGGTTAAAATGTACTATAGTTTCCACATACTACCCTAACCCTATTCTAGAATGAGAAGTTTACATTGAATCAGAGCGTATTTTCAATGCATTGTGCAACAGTTTTAACGAGATTTAAGAATTGAAGAGCTTTAATCATCCTCGATCGATTCAATCGTTCTAGAGATCAAAACTACTCTTAAACCACTTTACAGAGAGGAAGCACGATCGACTTTAAAGCTGTCACTACCCTAAAATAGTATTACTTACTTAACGATGGCGACCGTCTGAAAACTGTTAAAATTTGAGAACCTGAGATCTGTTGGTGTCACTCAACAATTCATAGCTAAACGCATAGTAACTAAAACATCAGCGTTCAAGATCCTTAAATTTTCCTCAGGAACATCAGCTTAGTTTTTGGCTTTGCGATATGTTCTTCGGTAGTGGACACAATCTAGCACATGATTTTCTAATGGTCTACTAGGGATAGCGTTTTTGTTATTATTTTCTCACTTCAAACCCCACATTTAGTCTGTCGTAGGGTCTCAATTCAGCCGAAGAGCAGGCGTCCAGGACGGATAAGAGTAGAGCCTTGGTCGATCGCGATCCGATAGTCGTCAGACATGCCCATCGATAGGACGGCCATCGTTAGCCCACTATTAGCTAGTTGATACGCAAGATCGTGAGCCTGCTTAAAATAGTTTTCCGAGGCTTGGGGCGTCAACCCAGCGGGGGGAATCACCATTAATCCTTGAATGTCGAGGTTTTCGAGCGCTAGAAGTAGGGGGATATCAGCGAATAATTCTGGAGACGACCAGCCCGATTTGTTGAGGTCGGGGAGCAGTTTGACCTGTAGGCAGATCGTAAATTTCCTCGCAAGGGATGACTGTGCAGACGAGGATTCAGGATTCGGCAGTTGCCGTTGCTCTATTAGCCGTTGCTCAGCGACCAATCGATCGAGACGTTGGGCTAGGGCAATCGAATCCACGGACTGAATCCAATCAAAAATTTTGACCGCCTTCAACGCTTTATTGCTTTGGAGGTGGCCAATAAGATGCCAACTGACGTCGGTCAAATCTTGAAGCTGGGTTATTTTTTGGGCCGCATCAGGAACGCGATTTTCTCCAAAGTCTCGGATCCCGGCGGCATAGGCTGCACGTATAGCCCAAACTTCGGTGTACTTGGTTACAGCAACCACCCGAACGTGGGGAGGAATAGTTAGCCTAAACGATCGTATTTTTTCAACCAGCGCATCAAACTTAGGGTTACCAGAGGTTGAGAAGGGAGATTGCACGACCATAAAAACCTTAGACTAAGACCGAGAATTGATAGGCCTCAGTCGAAATGACTTCACTCGGGCATGATTGGAACTTAATCAAGTTTTCTAGCTCTTGCAATTGACTAATCGCCTCTGCACCTTCTAGTTTCATAAGTTCGCGATCGTCACTCATTTCGGTCCAAGTAATCCCGTAGTCGGACACTAAGAACCGAATCAAATGGTTTCCGCCTAGGCTCACCATAAAGGATGCGCTATTCATCTCACCACCACAGGTGTAGCAGGATGCGACATAACCCTGGCTCTCTAGGACGATCGCTAGGGCCTGAAGGTTCATAACGAGATCCTTCACAAATTGGCTATGTTGTTTTGCAAGTCTTCTGAACACGATGAGTCTCCATCTATTCGCTCTTCATCAGTTCTAAATCTAAATGGCTAAAATCTCTAATTATAGGGTTGCGCTTCTAAAGATTCTAGTGTACAACTCTTTCGGATTGATTGCACTCCGTAGGAGACAATAATTGATGTCAAAAATGATACTTAAAGATTTCCTATCTTCACTATTATCCCTGATCCGGAGGCTTAAGGGGTGTCGATCGTAACAAACTAGGCAATTTGCTTAGACGGATGGATTTATCTGTATAAAGAATAAACTGAGATGATTGAGGTTGTCATTGAAGTTGATCGACAGGGGTCCAGAGGCCAAGGGCGGGCGCAATGAATCTGATAGAAATCCAAAACAGGACCAATATAGCGATGCTAGTCCAGGTTCCAACTTTAGTGATTTGGATAAACTGGTCAGCTTGCTTCCGGGTGATAGTGCTCCACGGCAAGATTTTTTCATCTTGCTGAGCTACGGTTTTTGGGGCTATCGACCCCTTCCTTATTCTAGCCATACTGTAAAAATGTTGTCCTTTAGTAATAGTTTTGATGTGCTAAAGCAACTTCATTTTAGCATCTCTACTTTACAGTGCAATTTTAAGCGGTGCGATCGTAGCGGGAGCGATCTTGGAGCGGCTCAAAGTCGATGATCCAATTTTGGTCTAGATGATGGACTCGCGCATAGGGACTAAGGGCGGTGAGGACTTGTTTGCCGTAGTTACGATGTAGGACTCGGCTATCGAGCAGAGCAACGAGTCCGCGAGATTCTCGGACGGGGAGAATGGCACGGCTCAGATCCATGAGGGCGGTGGGAAGGAGATAGAGTCGAAACCAGTCTTGACGAATGGATTTGTAGTGCTGGACTCGGGCAGAGACAAGAGGATGCTCTAAGGAGGGCATGGGAAGCGTAGCGATAATGATGGCACGGGGTGCGGGGATGGACGATTGGCTGAGGTGGGGCTGGATGGATTGCCAATAGTCCCACCCTGCAACGAGGATGCCATTGGAATGAGTAGGAATACGATCGACTTGAACGCGTGATCCCCACTCGGACGCAAGCTGAGCACCGACTTGGCCGCGCAAGGGGGTGTCACCCACAAGGATGACAGTCCATCCACCTTCCAATGACCATTCAGTGAGAGGGGTTGGAAGGGGCTGTTGGATAGAGGGCGGCGGGGCTGGGCAAGGGATGAGCTGGGTAAGGATGTGGCGAAGTTCGTTGAGGAGGGCTGGCTGGTATTGCGGGGTGTTCGGCATGGGGATGCCCTCGGGCTGGTAGAGATGAATTCCTGCTTCTTGGCGGGGTGGGGCAAATTTGAGGCAGGTAAGGTCGTCGAGTCCGTGGGTGGCGCGGTAGGTGTCTGCACTGGCATCAAGATCAAGAGCGCTGCCAATGAGGACGGTGGGTTGTTGTTGCCAAATCGATCGAAGGGGATCGCTGATTTGGAGTGGACTATGGGTGAGAGTGAAGGTGCCGATCGTGCGATCGACTGTCGCCCAGAGGGTGCTATTTTTAACGACCGGGATCAGGCTGGTCCAAGGGAAGGGCAGAGAGGTGATGGTTTGGAGTTTGGTCAAAAGGTTTAGGAGTTCGGTGCGATCGATCGGTTCAATCAGGTAGCTGTTGGTGGGGTTGGGCGGGTGTTGGAAGAGTTGATGGGTGAGGTGGACCCGTAGATCTCGAATGAGGCCAATATGTTCAGGATAGTTGAGGGCAAGGTGATCCCAATGTTGGGGTTGGAGTTGGACACTGAGGATGGTTCGGACTTGGGTTTCGAGATTATCTACGCCGTCGATGAGTGTGAGGATTTTTTCTGGAAACTGTCCCCGGTGTTCAAGACGATCGCGCAGCCAGTGTTCGGGGGTTGCGAGGAGGATTCCGATCGGAAGTTGGCGCGGAGAGACGGATTTAATCCAGTAGGGATCAGCGATTTGAATGGGTTTTGAGACTTGGAGCCACTGTTGAAGTCTTGGAAATTCGACGGTGAGGAGATGGGTTTGGATATGGATGGGGGTAATAAGGAGGACGGGTTCGGGCCAGAGCAGAATGGGGAGGAGATAGCTCAATCGGTAGGGAGCGTCGTAGCCTGCGGTGGTTCCGGTTTGGATCAAGGCGCTGCGACCGAGGCGAAGCGCGCGCGCGATTAGACGGGCCATGGTGAGATGGTGCGCCCACATAGATTCGGGTTGTTCTCGGAGGAGGGTGCGGAGATATTGGTGGACTTCGACTTCGATCATGGGAAGAGGGTCACGAGGGTTAGGGCAGATGGTGGTGGAATGGGGGTTTGGGGAGATGATGCGTTGTTGGGAGGATGCAATGATGCGTTGCTTCGCTTAACGGATCCTCCGTAGGAGTGGGGTAGACGAATGGGATTGGATGGATTTTTGATGGGTTAACGTCGGCGTCCGGAGGTCCTAGCGCGTCCGCTACCGAATCCGCCGGAGCGTTGTCGATCGGGGGTGCGTTCGGTGCGGGTGGATTGGTTGCCGGATTTGAGATCGCTGGAGCCGACGCCGGAACCGGTCGATCGATCGCGGTTGGTCATGTCTCTAGGATTGCTGATCCCCGAGTTGTTTCGGTTTTGACCGCTCGGATTTTGGCCGTTGGCTCGGAAGGTGGTGCGGTTGCGTTCGACGGCGGGAGCCTGTTGATAACGCTGTTGGTATTGACCGACGGCGTCGCGATAGTTATTGCCATAGCCGCCGTAGCCATTCATGGGAACGCCAGCCTGGTACATGGGGGGGACGTAATGCTGAGGCCGGAAAAGCATTCCGCCAATAGCTTGGCCAGCTACGTTACCTGCGAGGGATCCAGCAAATGGACCCCAAAAGTTCGACTCTTGCCGAACGACGACGCTTTCGGTTCGCCCAGTGCTAGGGTTAGTCCGTTCTTCGACCACGTTGTGAGTGTATTCCAGCTTGAAGTCTTCAGTGAGGTAGAGGACGGGTTTCTGGTTTTCGACTTTGAGATAGCTTTTTTTACCCTCTTTAATTTGATCGTCGGTCAGGCGAGCCATTTGCAGATCATTACTACGAAAGTTTGCGCTCGGTGCATTGAGTAGCAGCAGATTGTATTCACCGTCAGTATCGTCGAAACTGGCTTGCTGAACCCCGTATTCTCCGTCTGCAATTTTTTGTTGATTTCGGATAGCTGGCGCTTTGGCTGAGTTGCCGGAGGCACTACGCTGTTCTCCGGGAGGAGTGTTAGGCGGTTGGACGCTGTTTTCATTTTGACCACAGCTCGCTAGAACGATCGAGGGGATCAAGGCGGAAATCAGAATCAGAGAACGGGTGAACTTTTGCAACATGGTGGTAAGTAAATTTAGAATTGTGAATTTTAAAGAGTGAATTTAGTGCTGTCAATGTTGAAACGATTTACAGCGGAATGAGTTCGGGAAATTGCTGAAGGACATGATCGTCGGTGAGAACGTAGCCGATTTGGTCTGGAGAGAAGTTAAGCTGAATGGACCGAAATCGGTTTTGGGATTGGAGGGTGCAAAGCTGGCTTAGGGCTTGTTTGAGGGCAGAGATGTCTGCAAGATCGGCTTCGAGCTGTGGGACTTCTCCTTCACAAGCGATCGAGATCATGACCACCAAGTTAGATGTTATGGGGATTTTGAGGGCTTCGGAGTCGCCTGGGAAATCGCGTTCGTCGCCCGCATCGCTGAGATAGCGACTGGTGGAATCGGTGAAGAGTTCGTTGAGGTATTCGCTGGCTTCTTCCTCAGACCAGAGGACTTCACCTTCGTTACTAGCCGCGATCCAACTGCTCTCACGTTGCAGTAAACTTTCACAGATTTCAACTAAAGACTGCCCAAGAACGTATAGATCCCCGTCGCTGTCGATCGCACTTTGTGCTGCACGGTTCATCACGCCTAAGAGGGTTGGTACTTCCGGGCCTTTGAGATGAATCAAAATTCGGCTAACAATAAAACGGGTTTTGCCTGTAAGTTTGTTAAGGCGATCGTTCCAAGCGTTCATAGTGAAATTGTATAAGGCGGTTATCTTTCAGTGTAAAGGGGTTTTTATAAAACTGCCGATCGAGTTTTCTCGACCTAAAAGTCATGAAAAAGGAGGGGAATTCCCCTCCTCAATCAATCCTTAAATTTTATGTCACGCGTTCAAAAACATAACCATCAATGAAGATTAGAGAACTCTAGTCATCGTCATCATCCAAGTCAAGGGATGAACTATCGTCAATCAGCTCATCGTCATCAACAACAGGGGAAAACCCGCTGGCCAGCTCTTCCACGGGAGCCGGAGTGCTGCCGAAGCTCTCAAAACTAAAGCTTGGGCGATCCTCCATGCTGTCGAGTCCGTAAGCACGAGCCGTCCGATCGTCTACGATTTCAGACAGGTCCATCAGGTCGTCATCTAAAACGTCGTAGGTCAGATCGACATCGGGGGTTCCCGTCTCTTCGTAGGCATTGAACCCAGTTCCTGCGGGAATCAAACGTCCAATGATGACATTCTCCTTAAGGCCACGCAGCCAGTCGGACTTGCCTTCGATCGCGGCTTCGGTCAAGACACGAGTGGTCTCTTGGAAAGAGGCCGCCGAGATGAAGCTGTCGGTGTTGAGCGAGGCTTTAGTAATCCCCAATAGCACAGGCGTGTATTTCGCCGGAGCGCCGCCCGTAATGGACATCGCTTCATTGACCTGCTCAATTTGGTACATTTCGACGAGTTCGCCCGGTAGCATCGTAGTGTCTCCACCATCATCGACGCGCACCTTGGAGGTCATCTGACGCACCACAACTTCGATATGTTTGTCCGAAATTTCGACGCCTTGGGATTGATAAACCCCTTGAACTTCGTTCACAAGCAAAGACTGAACTACTCGAAGACTCGCGAGCGCTGCTTCGTAGGTTCCAAGATGTTCGTTGTTGGCAATAAAAAGGGTTTCGAGCAAATCGTGGGGATTGGCTGGACCATCGGTCAGACGGCTCCCTGCGGCCACGCGATCGCCGTCAATCACAATAGACTGTTGGCCTAGGCCAACAGGGTACTCGGTGATTAGTCCATCGTCGTCGATGACTTTGATTTCAACCGACTCATCGTCGCCATAAACTACTTGGGCGATGCCACTTTGTTTGGCCAAGACCCCGGCTTCCTTGGGCTTCCGGGCTTCGAGAAGTTCTTCAATCCGGGGGAGACCTTGAATAATATCCCCAGTCTTCGTACGTTCAAAGATCAAGATGACCAGATTATCGCCCCGTTGGACCAGATCCCCCGTGTCTACTTGAAGCACGGCACCCGGTGAAACTCGGTAAGGACGTGCAAGGCGAAGTTTGATTTGATCATCGTTGACGGCTAGCACTTGACCCGATTCTTCAACCGTGCCGTGAGCTACTAACAGATCGCCTTCCTTTGCCTTCGCCTTGGAAGTGATCGTCACCGTATCGACGTCTCGAACCATAAGAATACGGCGAACGGCTTCACTGCCCTTGCGAACTCCTTGCACAACGCCTGACTCTTTACAAAGAATCTTCGTTCGAGCGACCACTGCACCAGGGTCAATTTTGTCCCCATCCTTGACCAAAACGTCCGTATCCGTACTCCCTTGGGTGGTGTCTGCGGCAATATCCCGGCGGATAACAAGGGTTTCAAGAATAACGAGTTGCAGTCGCATCGTATCTTCAGTGTCGCCCGGAAGCAGTTCAATGTCCGCAGCAATGGAGGCATCCTTGTCTACTTCTAGAACAAGCTGAGTCCGTAATAAATCAATCCCTTCGATCGATCGAACGCGTTCTCCATCCTTAAAGGCTGTGCGTTGGAGTGCGCGGAGACGAATCCCGCTCCCCGATCCAGGTCCCGATGCAGACTGCTTCGGTGCGGGTGGCTCGTCAGGAACTTCAAATTCTTCGACGGGACGCAACAGCATGGCTGGGCCTTCGGGCGTTTCTACAAACTCCGCATAGCGCAACTCAGTGGCAACCAAACCGGGCATGATTTCCTGACCAGGACTCACCAATGCAGCTTCACGGGTGACTAGACCATCCAAGCTGTCCACCATGTGAAGCTCACCGGGCTTGATCACGATTTCACGCAGAATGTCATTTTTCTGGGTGACTTCAACGATGCCACTGCTTTGACAGAAGACTTCCTTAACTACTTCTGTCCCAGCTTCGACAAATTGGCCATCTTCAACCATCAGCAAGGAAATATCCTTGTTGACTTCATGGGATTCCTCAGGGATCCAGAGGACGGTGCCGCCTTTAAGGATTTCGTACCCCTGTTTAGCTTTGCCGCGTTTTCCTACTTCTAGGCCAGAGAACTTGATGATGCCACCCGTACTGGTGCGGTAGCGATCGTCAATGAGTTCGGCAACGACTTGTCCAGCAGTGACTTGGCTCCCCGGTGCCGCTTTGAGTGAGAAGGTCTGCCCAATTTTAGTTTCCATGCGGTATTGATCCCCACCTTGATGGGTTTCGACCTTGCGCACGGTAGCGTCATCCAACATCACGGATGAGGTGATGATTTGAATTTCCCGGCCCCCTTTGCCTTCGCTTTGCTCAGATAACCGGACCGTACCGCCGTTTTCCGTAATAAGTTTGCTTTCGGCGATAACGCTATCTTTTTCCAGATGATCGCCGTTCTTGACGCTAGGTTCAGCGCCCGGTGGAAGGTTGTAGACATCTCCAGAGAGGATCCAGATTAGTCCCCCCCGCTGAGCGATGCGAGTCGTGTTGCCCTGTCTATCTTTCTTCTCTTCCGGAACGACATCTGCGAAGAGAACTTCGCCAGCCAAGTGGGACGATACGTCCATGGACGCTTTTTCAGTGGTCTTGCGCGATCGGCCTGATAGGGGAACTTCGGTGAGAATTTCGCCTTTCTTGACGACTTGGCCGTCTTGAACCATCAGGGTGGTTCCTTGGGTGAAGGTAATGGTTTGAGTTCCTTCTGGACCTTCAACGGTGATTTTATTGTTGGTATCAGTAGACTCGACGGTGCAGACGTCCTCTCCATGGCGAGTCCGGATAGGTCTAGTTTTTAACTTTTTGCCAAACTTGACCGTTCCAGCCGCACTCGCTTTGTCTTGACGAGCCACTTCCCCAGTGAAGACTCCGCCCGTGTGGAAGGTCCGCATGGTGAGCTGGGTTCCCGGTTCGCCAATGGACTGAGCAGCGATGATCCCGACTGCTTCGCCAACATCAACCAGATGGCCATGCGCCAGACTCCAGCCGTAGCAGAGTTGACAAACCGATCGCGTTGCTTGACAGGTAAGGGGCGACCGGACAATCACTTCCGTGACTTTCGCTTTACCAATGCGATCGGCCATCGCCTGAGGAATGGCTTGGTTCCGCGCGATAATTACTTCCCCTGTTTCGGGATGAATCACGTCTTGACCGACAATGCGGCCTAGAAGGCGATTTTGAATCGGAATGAGGACTTGATCGTCATCCATCATGGCGTGGACCGGGACGCCGCGTTCGGTGCCGCAGTCGTATTCACGGACGATCATGTCCTGGGAAACGTCTACAAGACGACGAGTAAGGTATCCGGAATCCGCTGTTCTTAAAGCGGTGTCTACAAGACCCTTACGAGCACCATAGGATGAGATGATATACTCCGTAACGGTCAGACCTTCTCGGAAGTTGGTTTTAATAGGCAAGTCAATGATTTCCCCTTGAGGGTTAGACATCAAGCCGCGCATCCCAACGAGCTGACGGACCTGGGAAATGTTTCCCCGCGCTCCGGAAAACGCCATCATGTAAACGGAGTTGAGGGGATCATTAGATTTGAAGTGTTTGACAACTTCGTCTTTAAGTTCTTCTGAAGTCCCGTTCCAGGTGTCAATGACCTTCTGGAATCGTTCAACTTCAGTAATTTCACCGCGCGTATATTTTTCTTCGGTAATGCGAATCGTTTCCTCGGCGGCGGCTAGAAGGGCTTTCTTCGTAGGTGGAATCTGCAAGTCATCGACGGAAATCGAGACGCCAGCACGGGTTGCATATTTAAACCCCATATCCTTAACAGCATCGGCCATCTGGGCTGTTCGTGCGGTCCCGTATTCGCGAAATGACCAAGCTACCAAATTTTGAAGCTGCTTCTTGTTGATGACTTTGTTGCGAAAGAGTTGAGTGTGCTTTTGTTCTGCCATGGGTGCCCACCGGAAATTATGGTTGTTCGATCGGTTTTTTATGAAAGAATTAGACCGAGCCTAAGCTCGGCCCTAGGATTTGGCCCTAGTCTCCCAAAACGTCGATAATGGTTTTGTTGTAAATCACGCGGCCTGCAGTGGTCTTGATGTATTGAGAGATCAGATCGCCTGATGCATCGTGGCGAGTGCGACGGTAGTTGTATATTTTGGTCACCGTGCCTTCATCCGTTGAACTTTCTTCAATCAGTTCTTCATCAAAGTCAGATTCAATGTCGCCATCAAATCGAACCCAGATGTAGGCATGAATCTCAACTTCCTTCTGCTCGTAGGCGATGATGGCATCATCTAAGTTTGCAAAATAGCGTCCAGCGCCTTTTATAGCCACAGGATTTTCAGCAGTAAGATAGTAGCAACCCAAGACCATATCTTGGCTAGGGGTGATAATTGGAGTGCCTGTGGCTGGAGACAGAATGTTGTTTGAAGCCAACATTAGTAGTCGGGCTTCAGCTTGCGCTTCAATGGACAGCGGCACATGAACCGCCATCTGATCCCCATCAAAATCGGCGTTAAAGGCCGGACAGACTAGGGGATGCAATTTGATGGCACGACCGTCAACAAGGACAGGCTCAAAAGCTTGAATCCCAAGTCGGTGCAAAGTGGGTGCTCGGTTTAGCATGACGGGGTGCCCTTCAATCACCTCTTCAAGCACATCCCAAATCTGGGGATCATTTCGCTGAATCAGTTTCTTGGCGGCTTTGATGTTGTTGACCAAGCCCTGGCGGATTAAGCGATGAATGACAAAAGGCTGAAATAGCTCGATCGCCATTTCCTTTGGCAGGCCACACTGGTGGATCTTTAGGTTAGGTCCGACGACAATAACCGATCGGCCAGAGTAGTCAACCCGTTTACCCAGAAGGTTTTGGCGGAAGCGACCTTGTTTCCCTTCGATGATGTCGGAGAGGGATTTGAGTGGACGATTGTTTGCGCCAACGACCGTTCGACCGCGACGACCGTTGTCGATTAGCGCATCAACGGCTTCTTGGAGCATCCGCTTCTCATTTCGGACAATGATTTCCGGGGCAAGAATTTCTTGCAGACGGGCCAAACGGTTGTTGCGGTTGATGACTCGGCGATACAAATCATTCAAGTCTGACGTCGCAAATCGTCCGCCGTCCAATTGGACCATGGGACGCAGATCGGGCGGAATGACGGGGATAACGTCAAGAACCATCCAGTCAGGTTTAGATCCCGTTGCGATGAAATTGTCAATCACCCGGAGGCGCTTAATGTACTTCGCTCGTTTTTGGCCTTTGGAAACGGCAATTTCTTCGCGGAGACGTTCGGCTTCTTCATCTAGAGTGATGTCTTGGAGGAGGCGTTGAAGTGCTTCTGCACCGATCCCCACTTCGACCCCTTCCATTTTGGAATCTTCACTGTAGAGTTCGTCCTCAATTTCAATCCATTGGTCTTCGGTCAAGAGTTGCTTATAAGTCAACCCTTCCGCGTTGCCAGCATTCAAGACCACATAAGCATTGAAGTAAACAATTTGCTCAACATCTCGCAACGGCATGTCCAGTAGAATCGCCATATAGCTCGGGATTCCCTTGAGATACCAAACGTGAGCTACGGGAGCCGCAAGCTTGATGTAGCCCATGCGGTGACGACGGACCCGCGATTCGGTGACTTCTACGCCGCATCGTTCACACACGATTCCCCGGTGACGAACGCGCTTATATTTTCCGCAGTGACATTCCCAATCCTTGGCTGGTCCAAAAATTCGCTCACAAAATAAGCCGTCCATTTCAGGCTTCAAGGTGCGGTAGTTAATGGTTTCGGGCTTGGTCACTTCACCGACGACTTGACCGTTCGGAAGGCTTCTTTCTCCCCACTGACGAATCCGCTCTGGGGATGCCAAACCAATTTTAACGTAGTCGAATCGCTGTTCAATCTTGGGCATCGCGTGCTGCTTCCTGAAATGCTTTGGGCTTGAGTGGTGCTGCTGAAATCTTGAGTCGATGGGCGGTTGACTAATAGATCTTGGAAGGAGATCCAAACTCCATTAGTCATTAACTCCACTTCATTGATTTAGTCTTCGTCTTCGTCCATCGATCGACCACTGGCGATCGATTCATACACTGGACGCGACGGCGCTTTTTTAGAGCTGACGTCGGCCATCAAATCAACTTCAACATCGCGACTACTGCCGTCTTCGCGGGTTTCAACCTTGTGAACGGCCACGTCTAGGCAAAGCGATTGCAACTCTCGCATCAGAACCTTGAAGGATTCAGGAGTTCCCGGTCTAGGAATGGCCTTCCCTTTGACGATCGCGTTGAGTGCTTCATTTCGCCCCTGCATATCGTCCGACTTGACCGTGAGTAGTTCTTGGAGAATGTAGGCGCACCCGAAGGCTTCGAGTGCCCAAACTTCCATTTCCCCAAATCGCTGACCACCCTGTTGCGCTTTACCGCCCAATGGCTGCTGCGTTACCAGGGAGTAGGGACCCGTTGAACGAGCATGAATTTTGTCATCCACCAAGTGGACCAGCTTCAGCATATAAGCCTTGCCAACAGTCACAGCCCGATCGAACGGCTCTCCCGTCCGTCCGTCGAAGACTTGGATTTTGCCGGGGTTGTCCTCAGCGTAAATCCATTCCCCTTCTCCGGTGTGATCGATCGTGTATTCACGCGCTTCATAGAGCTTGTGATGAACTGTCTCACGAGATTTTTCTTCACCGTGCATTTCGTCAAAGGGCACGATTTTAAACCGTACTTTGAGCTTGTCTGCGGCCCAGCCAAGAAGGCATTCGTACACTTGACCCACGTTCATCCGGCTCGGTACCCCTAGCGGGTTGAGCACGATGTCCATCGGTGTGCCATCCGGAAGGTAAGGCATATCCTCAATAGGCAAAATTCGGGAAACAATTCCTTTGTTTCCGTGACGACCCGCCATTTTGTCGCCGACCTGAATTTTCCGCTTTTGAGCCACATAAACCCGAACGACCATGTTGGCACCGGGCGGCAATTCATCGCCTTGCTCTCGGGTGAAGAGGCGAACATCAACGATGCGACCTTTTTCACCGTTGGGCACTCGCAGAGAGTTGTCTCGAACGTCTCGGGCTTTTTCCCCAAAAATGGCCCGGAGCAATTTTTCTTCTGGCGGCTGATCGGATTCACCTTTGGGGGTGACTTTGCCCACGAGAATATCGCTGGACATAACCCAAGCCCCGACCCGGATAATGCCGTTTTCGTCGAGATTCCGCAGGGAGTCTTCCCCGACATTCGGAATTTCACGAGTGATTTCTTCAGGCCCAAGCTTGGTCTGGCGGGCTTCAATTTCGTATTTCTCAATGTGAATTGAGGTATACACGTCTTCAAAGACTAGGCGTTCACTAATGAGAATGGCATCCTCATAGTTGTAACCTTCCCAAGGCATGTAGGCGACCAGGATGTTTTGTCCTAGGGCCAATTCGCCCTTTTCGGTCGCTGAACCATCGGCCAAAATTTGCCCCTTAATGACCTTGTCGCCTAAAGCCACGATCGGTTTTTGGTTAAGGCAGGTATCTTGGTTCGATCGTTGGTACTTCTGAATCTGGTACTCAGCAAATCTACCTTCTGGTGTTCTAACCTGGATGCGAGTAGCATCCACATAGCTCACTTCTCCATGGGTCCGGCTAACAATCACCATCCCCGAGTCACGAGCGGCCTGTGTTTCTAGACCCGTTCCCACAAGAGGACGCTCAGGGCGCAGGAGCGGAACGGCCTGTCTTTGCATGTTGGATCCCATCAGTGCTCGGTTAGCATCATCGTGCTCCAAGAACGGAATCAACGAAGTCGCCACAGAAATAATCTGTACCGGAGAAACCGCAACATAATCCACATCTTCAGGCAATGCCGTGGTGAAATCTTGACGATACCGAACGGTGACTTGCTCACTCAAAATGCGGAAGTTTTCATCGGTCGTAATATCGCCAGCCGCCACGCGGAGGTCATCTTCTTCGTCGGCGGTCATGTAGAGCGGCTCAATATCCTTGAGCACAACGCCGTTCTCGACCTTGTAAAACGGCGTTTCAATGAAGCCGTAGGCGTTGACCTTAGCATGGGTTGCCAGAGAGCCGATTAGACCCGCGTTGGGTCCTTCTGGCGTCTCAACGGGGCAGATGCGTCCGTAGTGCGATGGGTGAATATCTCGCACGGCGAAACCAGCCCGTTCACGGGTCAGACCCCCAGGGCCGAGGGCACTGATCCGACGTTTGTGGGTCAGTTCGGCCAACGGATTCGTTTGATCCATAAACTGCGAAAGCTGAGACGATCCAAAGAACTCTTTGATCGCGGCAACGAGGGGTTTTGGGTTGACGAGCGAAGCCGGGGTAAGCGTATTGGCATCCGAGACGGTCATCCGTTCACGAATAATTCGCTCTAATCGGTTTAGTCCAACACGTACTTGGTTTTGCAGCAATTCACCTACCGATCGGACTCGGCGATTGCCCAAGTGATCAATGTCATCGACCGTCCCTGTGTCAAACTCTAGGTTCATGAGGTAGTCGATCGCAGAGAGAATATCTTGCGGTGTCAACACTCTCGTTGAATCGGGCACATTCAAGTGCAACTTGCGGTTCAGCTTGTAGCGACCCACTTTGCCTAAGTCGTAGCGCTTAGGATCAAAGAAGCGCGATTCCAAAAGCTGTGCTCCCCCGGAAACGGTTGGAGGTTCACCCGGACGAAGTTTCCGATAAAGTTCCATCAGCGCATCGTCTTCGGTGTATTCACCTTCTTTTTCGATGGTTTTTTGGAAATACTCGGGATGACGCAGGGAGTCCAGGATTTCACTGGTGCTCAACCCCAGAGCTTTGAGTAGAACTTGCGCTGAGAGCTTGCGCGTTTTGTCAATGCGGACCCACACTAAGTCATTTTTGTCGGTTTCAAACTTAAGCCATGCGCCTCTGTTGGGAATCAGGCTGGCATTGTAAGTTCGACGACCATTTTTATCGGTTTCGGACTTGTAATATACACCTGGGCTGCGCACAATTTGGTTGACAATGACCCGTTCAGCCCCATTGATGATGAACGTTCCTCGATCGGTCATCAGCGGCAAGTCACCAATGAAGACTTCTTGCTCCGTGATTTCACCGGTCTCTTTGTTAATCAGCCGGGTTGGCACGTACATCTGTACGGCATAGGTCGAATCTCGACGCTTTGCCTCATCAACGTCATATTTCGGACGCTTCAGCTTGTAGTCTTTGCCAATGAAATGAAGTTCTAACTTTCCGGTGTAATCAGTAATGGGAGAAAAACTTTCCAGTTCTTCAATCAATCCTTCTTCAAGGAACCAACGAAAACTAGCTCGTTGAATTTCAACGAGGTCAGGCAAGGCAAATGTGGGGATGGTGTAGGTCAGCTCAGTCATGCGTCTCCTTACAGGGGCGCGCTAAAACGCGAACCCCAAACTCTAGGGTATTTTTACAGATCTGTCAATAGCGTCTTCAAACTTAAACGAGACAACTCTGAGCTAGAGTTGCCAAAGATCGTTGCAGAATAGTAGGGGAGAGCTTCAAGTTGGTTTTTACACAATTATCTGTTTTCATTATGACCCAAAGATTGTCCCTTTGGCTTGACGAATTGGATTTTTTGTGGCAAGCCGATCGATTCTCAACGCGCTAACGCCCACCATAAAGATTGCACAAGCTCAACAGGACAGGTTGAGAACCAATCTAAAGGCGATCGAGCGTGAGTCCAAACAAGCGACAGGCATTTTCAGTGGTGTGCTGGGCGAGATGATCCTCTGGAATCCCCCGGAGCTGGGCCACTTGACGAGCCACATGTTGAACATAAGATGGCTCATTGCGCTTCTCACCCCGTTTTGGGACAGGAGAAAGGAAGGGGCAATCCGTTTCGATCAAAAGACGATCGATGGGCACCATTTTAGCGGACGCGTGGATTTGCTCTGCTTTTTTAAAGGTAACGGTTCCACTGAAGCTGATGTACAACCCCAGATCCAAAAACCACTGAGTTTCCTCAGGGGTTCCGCCCCAGCAATGCATTACGCCATTGACCACCCGCCCGCTTTCTTGAAACCGCCTTAAGCAACCCGCCATGGCAACAGCGGCCTCTCGGCAATGGATAATCAAAGGCCGGTCGAGATCTGCCGCAATTTCAAAGTGGGCAAATAGCGCCGCTTCTTGCTGCACCCGATTCTCTGCCTTGAAGAAATCCAAGCCCGTTTCTCCAATCGCAACCACTCGGCAATCAGATAGGGCCAGCCTGCGAATTTCATGCCCGAGATCAGTGCTCCACAGGGTTGCAACATCTAATGGATGTAATCCGACCGCCAACGAAACTTCCGGAAATCGGTCTGCGATCGCCTGCAATGTTCCAAATTCAGACGGCTCGACGCACGAATGAACCAGACGGACTACACCTGCCTCCCGCCACCGGGCGGCTACAGCATCTAAGTCTGGTTCAAACGAATCAAAATTGATGTGGACGTGTGTATCAATGAGTTGCAAGACAGCCTCCAAGCTTGTGCTTAGCCAAAAAGTCTGTTTTACCCAGTAGCTTATTTGACCGTCGCATTCTTGACGGCTTTCGCCAGATTGGATTTCTTACGAGCTGCATTGTTGCGATGCAGGACACCACGTTTGACCGCTTTATCAATCTTGCTTGTTGCAGCCGACATGGTCGATTGGATGTCTTTTAAGGCTTCGTCTGATGGCGTAACGCTATATACACCAACGGCTGTAAGGCATTTTTTGACAAGAGTCTTTACAGCAGAAGAGTAGTTTTTGTTTTGGACGCGGTTACGTTCAGCGATCTGAACCCGTTTCACGGAAGATTTGATATTAGGCACGGCAGCTCTCGAAGATAACGATAAATTAGGGGTTCAATAAAATTCCCGGTTCATAACTATAGCACTACAGGTCTCGACCACCAGCACAACTTTGAGAACAGATTCATCCTGAGTCAAACCCGATCGCCAAAAATCCAGCTAAGCTATAGGGAAGTTAAACTCTTGAACTACCCCTTTCATACACTTCATGCTGCGAATCATCACCGAATGGACGGAAGCACAAGCGGAACTGCGCCGGATATGCGATCGCACCCAAGATGAACAAGTCTTTCATAAAGAAGCGACGGTCCGAGAAATTCTTCAGTCGGTGAAACGCTCTGGCGATCGAGCACTAATGGACTACACCCAAGAATTTGACGGCTACCAATTTTTGGATGCAAGCGCCATTCGAGTAACTCCTGAGGAGCTAGATGTTGCCTATCAGCGAGTGGACCATGACTTGATTGAAGCAATTCGATTGGCTAAGCAAAGAATTGAAGCCTTTCACCGAATGCGTCTTCCGGTGAGCTGGGTCCATTTTGAAGCAGATAATGTGGTGCTGGGCAAGCGATATAACCCCGTTGATTGTGCGGGAATTTACATTCCGGGCGGACGTGCTGTCTATCCCAGTACTGTCTTAATGAATGCTATCCCAGCTTTGGTGGCGGGGGTCCCTCGGGTGGTGATGGTGACGCCTCCTGGACCGGACGGCCTGATTAATCCGGCAGTGCTGGTGGCCGCGCAAGAAGCGGGGATCAATGAAATCTATCGGGTGGGCGGTGCTCAGGCGATCGCAGCCCTAGCCTATGGAACCGACACGATTCCTAAAGTAGACATCATTACTGGTCCAGGCAATATTTACGTCATGCTGGCAAAAAAGCTGGTGTACGGGACTGTTGGCATTGACTCGTTGGCGGGTCCATCGGAAGTGCTGGTGATTGCCGATGACTCAGCAAATCCCGTTCACATTGCGGCAGATTTACTCGCACAGGCAGAGCATGATCCCTTGGCGGCGGCGGTGCTGATTACGCCTAGCCAGGATTTTGCAGATAAAGTGGTGGCTCAGGTGGATGCGCAACTTGTGGATCATCCGCGTCATACCTTGACCGAGAAAGCGATCGCACACTATGGCGTTGCGATCGTGGTTGAGACACTGGAGCAAGCAGCGGAACTATCTAACCTGTTTGCCCCTGAGCATCTAGAACTGGCCTTGGATGAACCGTGGGATCTGTTGCCACAAATTCGTCATGCTGGCGCGATTTTCCTGGGGCACCACACGCCTGAGGCCGTAGGTGACTACCTTGCAGGTCCCAATCACACGCTACCTACCTCAGGCGCAGCACGCTATGCCTCACCCTTAGGTGTCGAAACCTTCCTGAAGCACTCCAGCTTGATTCACTATTCTCAAACGGCATTAGAGAAGGTGGCAAAGGCGATCGATACTCTCGCCTCTCACGAAGGCTTGCCGTCCCACGGCGCATCGGTCACGTTACGAATTGATTCATAAAATTAAAGATTTGCAGCATAAATCAGCCTGTGCCATTTTGAAGCGGCACAGGCTAAATCTTTTGATAATATTCGGAAATTAAAGACGTAGATACGACCTAAATCCTGGTTGCGGAGACGTAATCTGGAATCCTAGGCCATGACCATGCCACCGTCCACGTTAAAGACCTGACCCGTGATATAGGCCGCTGCTGGATCCGATGCTAGGAATCGAATCATTCCCGCCACTTCTTCCGGTTGACCATATCGGGCCAGTGGAATCATTTTTAAAACAGGTTCTGCGTTAAGGCCGTTCGTCATGTCCGTGGCGATAAACCCTGGTGCGACCGCATTCACGGTGATGGCCCGAGAGGCCAGTTCGCGCGCAACAGTTTTGGTGAAGCCAATGACGCCAGCTTTCGCAGCGCTGTAGTTGGCTTGACCTGCGTTACCCATTTGTCCGGCCACAGATGTGATATTTACAATCCGTCCAGACTTCTGTTTGAGCATGACTTTACTCACGGCTCGCGTACAGAGAAATACTCCGGTTAGATTAATATCTACCACGGCCTGCCAATCTTCGAGTTTCATCCTCAGCAGCAGGGTGTCGCGGGTAATTCCCGCATTGTTCACCAACACGTCAATGCGACCAAATTTTTCCATCGTCGCCCGGACTAAGGCATCGACTTCATCGGAATTTCCCACGTTGGCGGCAAGAGCGATCGCCGTTCCGCCTGCTTGAGTAATGTTCGCAACCACGTCATCGGCGGCCCCACTCGAACTTGCGTAGTTCACTACCACTGATGCGCCCTCAGCGGCGAGCGCAATCGCCGTTGCTCGACCGATGCCCCGAGAGGCTCCTGTTACGATCGCGACTTTTCCCTGCAGGTTTTGTGCCATGGTGTGTTGTTGAATGATACAGGTTGAGTTTTGATTTAAAGTCAACACTATAGCGCAACAGTCCGGACACATTTTAGAGGATTCAAGCTCTGAAAGGGTCGTAATCTAGGGCAACGACGGACCTCACCCGTTTCGGGACGAAGGGCTGGCAATAGGCCAGATGTCCGAGATCAAAATCGACTCTCGTACGACCGGGTTTGCCCGCTGCTGTATCGGCTTTCACTTGGGCCGCAATTGTCCCATCGGTTTGTTGAGCCGAGAGCACATAGGCGGTGCGCTGTTGCAGATCAACGATCGCTAACACGGACCACTCCAACCCTTTTTTCACTTGCTGAGTCTTGCCGTTGTAAAACCAATCGAGGTCGGGGGTGCATCGTCCGCCTTCCGAGCAAAACTGTCCGGACCATTGATAGAATTGAGAATTGAAAAGAAGTTTGGAAGGTGGGAAAGGCGATTTCGGGGAATCGGGACTGATGGATCACTGGGCAGTTTGGAACGATCGATCGCTGACCTCCAGTGGGTTCCTAGAGCGACCCGAGTCCTTGGTTTCGCCACTGTTCACGCAGTGGGAGGGCTTCTTGGATAACCTGTTCGAGTTCTATTTCATGCACTAATGCCGAAGCATTCTCGATAAGTTTTCCGATATTTCTCAGAGGACGATCGCCTGGTTTTTTGTTATCACCGGAAACTACGTAGCAGATGGTATAACGGTTTGGGGTTTAAGGGATGAGTGTGATGAGTCAATTGAATGTGAGACGGCTGTGGGTGAGTTTGTGGGGTAAGGTCCGATCGGATGAGCCGTGGCATTACGGGCTAAAAAGGATTGAGAAATGGGTGGCAAAGATTTTGTCGCTGTTTTTACTAGCGGTGATTGGGATGGCGGTTTTTGATCTGGGGTGGGTGCTAGTTCAGTCTATTTTTGTTTCAAGAATGGTCTTTTCTGGGAAGGTATTATTTGGAATTTTCGGACTGTTTTTAAATGTGTTGATTGCGTTGGAGCTGCTGGAAAATATTTCAGGCTATCTCCAGAAAAATGTGATTCAGGTTGAGCTTGTGATTGTAACGGCGATGATTGCGATCGCGCGGAAGATCATTATTTTGGATTTGGAGAAGATTTCAGATTTGGAGCTGGTGGGCTTAGCGCTATCTATGTTTGCTCTGGCGGCAAGCTATTGGGTGATGCGAAAAGTGGGTAGCGATCATCGTCATGACTAAGGATTGGGAATTTGATAGTGTCCACAAATTTGCTTGGCGTGTGGAATTTGGAAGAATGATGGGGGAGGAGGTTAGAGGTTGCGTTATTATTTTTTAAGTTCTGATTGGTAGTGTTTGTGATGATTGTCCAATCTTCTCCTGCACTTGCGCTTCCTGACAATCGGGAAGCGGGAAGTAAGGCGGCAAAGTTTTGGGTGTATGAGCAGGCGATACGCATTCCCTTTTATGCGATCTATGAAGTGGAGAAGGCGTCGGTGGCGGTGTATCAATTAGTAGAGGCACACTATCAGCGCTGTAGTTCCAATGAACGGGAACATTTTGCGATCGCGTCTTTGGTATGGAGTGTTAATCCTAATTTAACGGCTATGGAGGTGCGGCAAATCTTGACTGATACGGCGATGGATTTGGGGGTTGTGGGCCGAGATGATCTCTATGGGTATGGATTAGTGGATGCGGATGCGGCGGTGCGACGGGCTTATGCGATGATGCAAGACCGGGCGTTAGCGGTGTTGGTGTAGGAGAAGCGACCGTTCATAAAAACTTACCATTCTTCAGAGGAAACAGCTTGTGTAGTTCTATAGAAATTAGGATAAGTTATCAAACATGAGGGCAGATACACAGAATCGATCGGGGTATCTGCCTAAATTGGGGAGATGTACGGAATCTGTCGGGGTGTCTGCCTGAATCAGGATGTTATGCGGAAAGTGTCGGGGTATCCATCCAAATCAGGATGATATTCAGAATGTTTCTGTAAGTAGGTGAGGGAAATTAAATGTAAAACATAATGACCTGAAAACCTTGCTGAGCTTGAAACCATCTTACGTTTAATTAGCGCTACCTACTTATATTAAATAGTTAGACCGCTAGGTTATCTGTTTAGGTGTAACCGGGAGATTGATCGTGGGGTGTGATCGCTTAACAAGCGTGGCGATAGAACAATTCGCGGCGTTGCATAATTAAGGTATGAGTCATGAGGATTAGCCGATGAAATGCCCTGAGTGTAATAGTGCAAACATCCGTAGAAACGGCATCAAGCGAGGTAAA
>ENA-OBIO01000335-OBIO01000335.1-metagenomes-genome-assembly--contig:-NODE-335-length-26445-cov-2.67147_pt1 | contig 26445 bp, 18 predicted proteins | sample MGYA00153383_OBIO01 | MGnify analysis MGYA00153383 | reverse complement strand
CCATGATATAATAACCGCTACTAAAAACAATAATAATTTTTTCAGCACTGTTAAAATTTGATAACTTTTATTTAAGTGCAAGCCCTATTTAAGTAGTTTTAAAATATAATTAATTTGCTTTAATAAAAGAAGTTGAAACATGAAGGGTTCTATTAAATAATACCAATTGGTATTTTCCGGCTTCTAAAAGCTTTCCAATTTCAAATTCCTGAACAGTATTTTCTCCAGAATAATTTATTGAAGACTTCTTTACTAATTTGCCATCCATTGTATACATGTCGAGTTCATAAACTCCTTTCTCTATATTACTAAATTGCAATTTAAATTTATTATCCTGTATTGGATTACCAATTACAAATATGCCTGACAATACCTTACTTTTTGATGGAGAAACAATACTGCTGTAAATAATTTCTCCTTTCATGCTAATAGATTTTATACGATAATAACGTATACCTTCTTTAACATCAACATCAAGCCAGTTATATATTCCATTACCATTAATATTTGCTTTGGCACTTACCATGGCCAGCTTTTTAAAATTTATTTTGTCGGCAGATTGTTCTACCTCATAGCTTTTTAAATTTAGTTCATTAGCCGTTGTCCACTGTATTGCAATATCATTTTTTTGTTGCACTGCATTAAGAGTAATAAATGCTAACGGTGCTATTTTAATTCTATTATATATTATACTAAAGCGGTTGGCTGAAAATGATGCAGGGTCTGCATTTACGGTAAAATTTACTGTTGTTGCGCCATCCATGTTTATAGGAAAATTATTAGCAGGCAAATAATTGTCTTTTACAAAGGCTGTAAATCCAGGCTCATTTAAGGCTTCGGTTTTTACAATCAATTTATAGGACATCATTTTTAAATTATACACCCTTAAAAAACTAGTATCCTTAGCTTCGATAGTTTTGCGTCTTTCTATTGCAAGGTTAATATCGTTGCGAAAAATACTAATATTTTCATCTAAGTTAAATATTTTAAGTGCGTCGTTTTTATCTACCCCGCTATTGTAATTATTGTCAAAATTGGTTAATACACCATCCAACAAAGCCGTAGAACTATCCTGATTAACAGCCAATAATTCAACGCGTAATTTTGGGTACTGCCCAAATTTTTTAAATACCAAATCACTACCCAATGCAACCTTATCTGCTTCTTTAAAAGTAAGCGTTCCGGAACTTTTGCCATCTGCAGCTTCAACTAAAAATGCAGCACCCATAGGTATAAATTGGCTTTCCGGACTTAAAAAAGAAGTAGCGTCATAAGCATTACTAATATTGTTCCATATAAATGTTACATAACCACCTACACCGTTTACGCCATTTAATTTTGGATCCCAAACATAAAATTTATCTGATACATTATTTTTTGTTAGCGTATGAAAATCTACAGACTCAAGGTAGGGGTTACCAACAAGTGTATAATTTGCCGCATTAATTGTCTGCTGAATATTGCCTGAATTAACAGCCCCCTTAACTCTTAAAACAGTAGAGGTAACAGGTGCATTTACTCCAAGAGATAAATTAGTACTTCTATCGCCACGAATAAATACAAAGTACCCCGGATTATTTGTAAGCGGAATGTTTGTACCCGGGCAGAGCGGCAAAGCGGAAAAGCAGTTATTGCCACAGTTGTAAAATTTAATTGCAGCATTATTATTTATACCTGCGTCAAAGCCATTTGCACAACTACCCCCTGTTATTTGAGCGCCAAAACCCGGAGCCGGATTAGTACTACTTGAACCTTCCTGCCAAGCAGCGTTAATGGTTAAGGGGCCGGGAGCACAAACCTGCCCCGATAATAAGCGCCATGCCCTTCTGCAAGAAATGTATAATTCTGTTGATACATTACCAATAACCGCATTACCCGTAAGCGCTCCGCCATTGGTTAAATCAGAAATACTTGCTGTTGCAAGCGCAGAAGATTTTAAAGTTAAAAATTCTCCAGTATTAAATATTTTATTATTAGATGCAAATGATATTGCTCCGGTAACATTTAATGGCCCGCCCAGTGTAACATCATTTAATAAAACTAAATTTTGAACCGTATTATTTACAAAAGTGTTAGCTGCAAGTGTTTGAACTGTAGATGCCGTTAAAAGTAAAGTTCCGGACGAGGCATTAAAATTGCCACTATTACTTATACTTCCTTTTAAGGACAAACTTCCGCCATTTAAAGACAATGAGGCATTTTTTTGAATTATTATATTAGCAGCATATGCTGTACCAATAGTTACTTGCGGGTAATTGCTAAGCCCTGCGGGAATGGTTATATCAGTGGTATCAAGTGGTATTAGTCCTGTATTCCAATTGCAGGTTGTAAACCAATCTGAACTTACAACACCGGTCCACTTTGTGCCAAGTTCGGGATCCTCCGGTTTTGTTGCAGTAATATTATCAATGGCAGCGGCACCATAAGTAGAAAATAAACGACCATCAAGCAAACCACCTGCGGCCATGGAAATTGCAGCATTGTTTGCAATCATTGTACCTTTCATGCAGGTAGATGCTGCACAGCCTATTGCACCTTCGGCCACCCAAAATATATTACATGACTTTGCCCCGTTTATACATTTAATTGTAGTTGAAGCGCCTGTTGTAAATGCGCCGCCAATTTTAAAAATAAAGGTTTTGGTACTATCTCCACCTCCATCAAGTGTAAGTATTCCATTTACAGAAGCGGCTGCCGCAATGCTATAAACACCGGGTAAAAGAGTTTCGCCATTACCAAAAACAGCATCATGTGTTGTATTGGTTGCAGGTATAACACTTAATTGCTTATATAGATTTTGTAAATCTTTTACACAGCATAATGTTGTTGAGTCTGCCATAAAACATTTACCTTCTAAAGTTGTGGTATCAATGTCAGAAATAGCTCCGGAATTTGTTCCAACATTACCTGATAATTTTGATATTCCTGTATTACTAATGGCACCACAAACGCTAAAAATTACAAATTTTGCTGTACTTTTTAATTGAAACCCCGGAGCAGCAATATAAAGTGTATCAATTGCCGAAAGAACAAAAGGTGAGCAGGAGCCTACAATAACAACATAATATTTACCAGATGCTGCAGGCGATGTGGTGGCAATAGAATAGCTTGATGAAGTAGCCTTTACAATATCTTCTCCATCTTTACGCCATTGGTAAGTTAAGTTTGCACCAGTTACGGTAACATTAAATGTGTATGGCTGACCATTACAAATTTTTGCAGATTGCGGTTGAGTTGTTATTACAGGGTTATTGGTGCAAGACCCCGCAACCACTTTACCCCCCGCAGGTATGGTTACATGTACATTATTTATGGCAATGGCTCCTAATGTTGAATATGCCCTACCTTGTAACGTACAACCTGCACCCATAGAATAAGCTGCGCCGTGTGCAATTAATGTACCCGCCATTGAGGTTGAGGCAGCAAGACCAATAGCGCCTTCGGCCACCCAAAATATATTGCCGGCAGATGCACTATTTATCAAATGTATAGTAGATAAAGCTCCCGTGGTAAAGGCTCCTCCAATTTTAAAAATAAACATTTTAGTACTATCGCCTTCAGCATCAAGATAAAGATCTCCCGCTATAGAACCTGCAGCCGCTAATTGATAAACACCACCGGTAATTGTTTCGCCGTTACCAAAAACAGCATCATGCGTAGTATTGGTAGTAATTGAATTAAATAATTGATAGTAAGCTACTAATAAATCCTGCTTTGCCTGAGTACTTACATTATTAGTGCTATATAAATTACCATGTACCATACCATTGGTAAAACCAGTAATGGCTCCCGAATTGGTACCAATATCACCTGTTACAGATGATACTCCTGTATTACTTATTGCACCACCGCTGCTAAAAAAGGCGAAGTTGGCAGCACTACCAAAATTGGGAGCTTGTGCAAAACAGATGCCGTTAAATACTAAAATTGATAAAATAACCAGCGGGAATAACTTAAATTTAAACATAAAAAAACGTACAAAAAGATGATAATTATTAACCTATATAAATACAGGTGGGGTAGTAAATTAATTTTTACGTTTATTAGTTTAAAATATGCTTATTAAAATAACATTATAACGGCTTATCTTAAAGCTATATAAAAGAATAAAAACATAATATTATAAAAATGACGGGCATTATTAAATATTATACTTATCCATTAATTATACTTCTTTATAGAAATAGGCAAAATGAAAAATAATAAGCAACCATTGAAAATTACCATTTTTTAAAGAATGGAATTTAACCAAATAAAGTAAATCCGGGTAAATAAAAAGGAGTTAGAAACTATAGTAGCAATAAATATATACTATTTATGCAAGTAAAAAGAGCCTGGAACAAGGGCTTTTATTATAAAATGTTATTCTACATTTAACTATCTAAAACACATAACCTCTTAATTATGACGCAAATATATAAAATAATTTTAAAATATTACTAATTAATGTTTAATTATTAACTATTTATTAATATTATTACTTTAACGCTTTAGTAAATTCTAATATTCGATGGTGGTATAATCGCTAAATTTTTTAACATACTTGCTTATGATAATTGCTTATAGTTTTTTTAATAAAACTAAAGGTTATTATTGGCGGGTTATCTGTTGATTTTCTCTAAACTTAGCAAAAAAGCATACTCTCTTGCTTTATCTTTTAATGGTTTAAACCTGCCCGAAGCTCCTCCATGACCGGCCTCCATATTGGTAAACAAAAATATTTTATTGGTATCTGTTTTTAGTGCTCTTAGTTTAGCTACCCATTTTGCCGGTTCAAAATATTGCACCTGGCTATCGTGCAGACCGGTTGTAATTAACATGTTGGGATATCCCTTGCTTTCTACATTATCGTAGGGAGAATAGGATTTCATGTAGTGGTAATATTCTTCATCCGCCGGGTTTCCCCATTCATCATATTCATTTGTTGTAAGCGGTATAGAGGCATCGCTCATAGTAGTAACAACATCTACAAAAGGTACTGCAGCAATTACGCCATTAAATAAATTAGGGCGCATATTTGCAACAGCACCCATTAATAATCCTCCGGCACTACCTCCGTTAATGTACAAATGTTTGCTATCGGTATATTTATTTGCCACTAAGTATTCGGCGCAATCAATAAAATCTGTAAAGCTATTTTTCTTATTCAGCATTTTTCCATCTTCGTACCAATGCCTGCCCATTTCTTGTCCGCCCCGTATATGTGCAATGGCAAATGCGAAACCTCGATTTAATAAACTTAAGCGAACACTGCTGAAACCGGCTTCAGAACTAATGCCATAACTGCCGTAAGAATATAATAACAACGGCGCATTACCATCTTTTAAATCCATTTTTATATACAATTGATACCGGTACCTGTGTTCCATCGGTTGCTGTAATAAAGAATCGTTCACTGGTATAGTCTGATGTTTTAAATTCTCCCAGTACAATTTGTTGCTTCATCAATAGCTTTTCTTTATTGACCATATTATAATCAAACACAGAAACCGGTGTTACCAATGAGGTATAATTAAAGCGCAATGTTTCCGTATCGTAATTAGGATTGTTACCAATACTGGCAGTATAAGCGGGCTCATCAAAAGCCAAATAGTGACTGGTATTGCTTTTTAGCTGGATGATATGTATTTGTGTTAATCCGTTTTTTCTTTCGGCCACTACCAAATAATTTCTAAATAATTCGAAGCGTTGTATTAAAGTATCTTCCTGATGACTTACAATATCAATCCAGTTTTCAGCCTCTTTTTTATCTTCTCGGCAAGTAATAATTTTAAAGTTTTTTGCATTCAGATTCGTTCTGATATAAAATAAATCATTGGCATGGTCCACTTCGTATAATACATCCTTTATCCTCGGTTGAAAAATAGCAAATACATCATCAGGTTTATCGGCAGCTATCCATTTTATTTCAGATGATAAAGTAGCCTGAGAAGTAATAAGAATATATTGGTCAGATTTTGTTTTTGATACCCCAATATAATTTTCTACTTCTTTTTCTTCGTAAACAATTGCATCTTCACCTGCTGCAGTTCCAAGTATATGTTTCTTTATTTTTTCAGATAAAAGTGTAACCGGATTTTTTGCGGTATAAAAGATGGTACGGTTGTCATTTGCCCATACCGGATCTCCTTCTGTGTCGGTTATAGCATCCTGCAAAGTTTCACCGGTTTCCAAATTTTTAATATAAATAGTATATTCCCGTCTTGATAAAGTATCTACGCCATAAGCAAGCAATTTATTATCCATACTTAACGAAAACCCTGTAGCAGCGTAGTAAGTATGCCCTTCCGCCATTGCATTTACATCCAATAAAATTTCTTCTTCAGCATTAAGCGAGCCCGGTTTTCTGCAAAAAATATAATAGTCTTTAGCCTCAACTTGCCGGCTGTAATAATAATAACCTTTCTTAAAATAAGGTACGCTTTCATCTTTTTCCTGTACCCTTGCCTTCATTTCTCCATACAACTCCTCCTGTAAAGGCAAGGTTTCTGCCATCATTAGTTCGTAATATTCATTTTCTGCTTTTATATATTCAATCGTTTTATCACTGTCCGGACCTTTTTTAAAAAAGTCATTCAGCCAATAATAATTATCTGTCCTTTCATCACCAAACGCTTTTAAAGAAAAAGGTTTTATCGGGCAAACAGGAGAAATAATATTTGCCGGCCATTGGTATTCGCTTTGTTTCAATGTATAAAATTATTTGCTTTAGAAATAGACTTTGTATTAAGATGATTATTATTTGTAACAATAGTTTTAACAGTACAATTTATTGTGAAAAGTTTTATTTACACACCGCTGTTTAATAAAACTATCAAAATAAAAAGAGAACTTTTTTTAATGCTTAAATTGCAATGACCATTGATAATTAATAAAATTATTGTAATAATTTCTGGTTGTAAATCAATGGCATTAAGTTATTTTTATTAAAGTTAAAATGATTCAAAATCATCTAAATAAAGTCATTACTGTAATTAAAATATTTTAGACAACTTATCGCCATACCGGCAAAATTTCTATTTAACTCTTAAGCATAAAGGCATTGGAATATATGTATATTTTTCTATATCCCATAATCATTATTTATCAATTTCTTTTTGCCAATACAATAGGTACTTTAAATTGTTTTGACTTTCCTTTTAAGTTAAAAACTGAACTGTAAATAATATAAATTCCTGCAGCTAATGGTTTATTTTTTTCGCCTAATCCATCCCATATAAAACTTCCATTTGTGCCGCACAATGCATTTTGTTGAAGGTAGCGAACTGGCCGTCCTGCACCATCAAATATTGTTATAGTGGCAATATAGCCCGGTTCTGTAAATTTATAATTAATACTTGCAAAATCATCCTGTCCATCATTATCCGGAGATATTATTTCGGGTGTAATTTTTACTTCGCCCTGTAATTCCTCTGCCATTTTAACCTGTGAATTTTTATATGCCGGTGTTCCATAACCTGCACTGGTAGCGGCTGAATGCCAATTGTCAGCAGACTGACTTTTACCGTTAAAATCAATTCTTTCTAAAGCAACACCCTCTGTATTGGTTAAGAGTTTAAACTGCCAATTATCGTTGTAGTTAACTTCATCAGTAACAATACCCTGCGCATTTAATATAATTACAGTTCCCTTATCCTGATTAAGGGTGGGAAGTTTAACCGAAATAAAATTAGCAGGGTTTTGGGTAATATAATGCGATTTAATAAAAGGAATATCATTTGTAAGCAACATATAATCTTTTGGAAAAATCAAATGATCATCTACGCTAAGCGGGGTAATATTTTCAATTACACCACTATTACTTCTGTTGGCAATATAAGTTTGCCGGAGGTTAATTATTTTATTACTCCGGTTATAAATTTCAATATAATCGCTGCCATTTAATGGTGGGTTATACAGTATTTCATTAATTACAATATCCTGCACAACAGCATCTTCGCTAAGCCCAACCCTCGCTGTATTGTTTACCCCAATAATATTGCCTGCGCAATCTGCAATATTGGTTACCGTTAAAGTATATATTTTACCGGTAAACAAGGGTGTAGCATATTGTAATTGTACCTTATTAAATAATGGGCCAATAACCACAACTACTGCCGGTGTCCCCATATTTTCGCTGAGGGTATAATTTACTTTATTGGCAAGGGTACCGCTATCGGCGGGCTCATTAAAAACAAGCTCAATTGTTTTGCTATCTGCAGTCGAAACCTTTAATAATGCCGGTAAAGTTTTATCCGGATTTATAGCCTCTATGGCATTTTTAATACCCGGAGAACCTCCCTTAACATTTGTGCTTGCCTTCCAATTAGTGCTGCCGGAACAAGGATTTTTGGTATCAATCATTTCTAAACTCCAGCCACCATTTTGCTTTAATTCATTTTGATACCAGGCCAATGAATAACCTACTGCATGTATTGTTTTTCCAATTGATGAAATTAGGGCCAGCTCGTCGCCATCATTATTTAAAGAAGGAAAATTGGTAACACTTATTGTATTGCCATAAGCAGCCATAACCCCCGCTGCGCCTGGTGTGCATACTATTACAAAACTATTTGGGTTTAATATATAATTGGGCATGGGGCCGCTGATACCGGCTGTATTGCTAAGCTTAAAATTTAATAAATTTATAGCCGTGGCGGAGGTATTTTTAAGTTCGATCCATTCGTTATTTGGCAAGGATACTACCGGTGATGGATCGGCCATTATTTCATCAATAACCACATCAAATTGTTTGGCAACGTATGGCGCATAATAAATAAAACTGCCGCTTTTTTGTAGCATGCTATTTCCTGCAATATCTTTTACTTTTTTTATGGTAAGCAAACAGTTAATTGCATCAGGAAATGTTTTGGAAAAGTTTAGGTGAATTAGTGCTGCATTGGTTGCATCTATTATTGCTGCAAATGGAATTCCAATATTATTATCTGCTTCATAATTAGCAGGTGTTGTACCGCTACCTGCATCTACCGGTTCGCTAAATAAAATATCCATTGTTGTTGCACCGGTAACCGTTATTGATTGAAGGGCAGGTGGTGTAATATCCGGATTGTATGACTGCACCTGTATTGAACTAAAAAAATGCTTTTTAGCAAAACCTGCTATAGTGCTTTGTTTTACCAAAATACCAAACCAGGTACTTGTTGTATATATGCCATCAGATACATCGCCATCAGCAATTAAATTTAAACCTGTCCCTGTATTATCCCGCAATAAAAACCAATGGTTTGCGGCATCTCTAATTACCCTTATTTTAATTTCGTTATTACTTGCACTGTTGACAGATCCATCTGCACCATCTATAATTTTTGTAATTTTTCCAATCCCCGCGTCTTTTCTATACAAACATATTTCATCTGCTGTATTCCCAACACGAATAAAATATCCGGTGTTGGTAATGGCAGTTACATCACTTGCAGAAGAAGTTAAAAATACGTCTGCATAGTTAGTTCCCGAGGTCGCAAATTTTAAATTTATATAAAAATCCCATTGGGCTGAGGTTGCTAAACTATTAGCTGTACTTAAATAATAGCTGCTGTTGGCTACACTGTTATTACTTTGCAATTGGTTATTTGTAACAATCCAATCTCCTGTATTTCCAAGCCAGACCGGGTTTTCGGTAAAATTGCCATCCGTAAAATTTTCTAAAAATTGGGCTTGGGCAGATGTGGAAATAAATAACAACAGGGTGCTGTACAAAAATAGTTTTCTTAACATGGTATAGGGTTCAGGGGTTTCGGTTATTTTAAAGATAGGTACTTTATTGTAACAGCGTTATATAGAATAATAATGTAAGATTTTATATTGCTAATTTTCGTAATGTTACATGTATAATTTACTCCAAACCAGACATAAACCTTTGCGGTTGAGGATTTGTATTATTAGGATAACTGCAGCATACGTTCTTTATATTATCTGTTAAAAACTTTATCTGCAATCTTTAGAATACCATCCCGCCCACTTCGGTTTCAACAAAAAATATTTTGTTTGCAATGCAAATAAAATTACATTTCTCTTCCATATTTTTTTAATAGAAATGTACCAGACATTACCCCATTTAAAATATTCATTTTTTATCATCATAAAAACCCTAATACGCACAATTACCAATTAAAACTATCAAACACAATAAAAATTCTTAAATATAATTTGATTGTTTGGCTAATTATTAATTTCTACTTATTTTCGTTTGATAATGACAAATATAAAACATACAAAAAAAACAAGTAAACAGTCTGGTAACGGAAGGTAATTTTGTATTTTGTTTGTTATAAAATATACATGACCTTCCCCTAAAAGCGGAAGGTTTTTATTTTAGTATTAGATAAGGAATTAAATACTTTCGAAAGAGTAATGATTTAATAAAAGAGCTGTACCAATTATTTTGTAAGATAATTTGCTCGTAAAAAAATAGAAACTTAAAATAATTATACACTTAAAATACAAATAAAACATGAAAGTTGCTGTAGTTGGTGCCACCGGTTTGGTAGGTACAAAAATGTTGCAGGTATTGGCAGAAAGAAATTTTGACGTAACAGAGTTAATACCTGTTGCCTCCGAAAAATCTATTGGGAAAGAAGTAGAATTTAAAGGTAAAAAATATAAGGTTGTTAGTTACCAAGATGCAATTGCAGCTAAACCTGCCATCGCTATTTTTTCTGCCGGTGGAAGCACATCTTTAACATTGGCTCCTTTATTTGCTGAAGCGGGTATTACTGTTATTGATAATTCAAGCGCATGGCGAATGGACCCAACAAAAAAATTAATAGTGCCAGAAGTTAATGCCAATGTATTAACTGCAGCAGATAAAATAATTGCAAATCCTAACTGTTCCACCATACAAATGGTAGTAGTTTTAAAACCTTTGCACGATAAATATAAAATTAAAAGAGTTGTTGTATCAACCTATCAAAGCGTTACCGGTACCGGTGTTAAAGCCGTTGAGCAATTAATGAACGAAAGAAAAGGTATTGTTGGCGAGATGGCCTATAAATATCCGATCGATCTTAATGCCATACCGCAAATAGATGTGTTTTTAGACAATGGCTATACCAAGGAAGAAATGAAAATGACCCTTGAAACCGTTAAAATTATCGGCGACGAAAATATTAAAGTTACTGCTACAACTGTGCGCATACCGGTAATGGGCGGCCATAGTGAAAGCGTAAATATTGAGTTTGAAAATGACTTTGATCTTTCAGAATTAAGAGAGATTTTAAGCAATGCACCAGGCGTAATTGTGCAGGATGATATTGCCAATTTTATTTACCCGATGCCACTTACAGCACATGAAAAAGATGAAACATTTGTTGGTAGAATTAGAAGGGATGAAAGCCAGCCAAATACTTTAAACTGTTGGATTGTTAGCGATAATTTACGCAAAGGTGCTGCAACAAATGCGGTACAAATTGCAGAATATTTATTGGAAAAAGGATTGGTATAAAATTTTATTTTTATTGAAATTAAAAAAAGCCATCCGGATAGATGGCTTTTTTTTAAATTATATAATATCGAACTGAAATTATTATTAATCGTTTTATTCTAAATCAACACTTAACTAATTGTCCAGGTTTCATTACCGCTTATTAATTTATCCAGATTTCCTTTTCCTTTTTTCGATAAAACCTCTTCAATCTGCATCGCCATACCATCTTCGTAACAAGCACGATCAACCTGATAAAATACACCAAATGGCCTTGGTAAATGACCCGCTAATTTTGGATCATCAAACATTCTGATTAATATTTGTGCTTTATAAAAATCGTTTTCATCATGTATCCATAAATCATCTATGCTTACGCCGCCCTCACCAATATTAACAATAACCGGCTTAAATCCATCTAAACGAATTCCTTTATTTTGTGTAGCTCCAAATACCAATGGTTTACCTTGCTCTAAAAATAATACCTCTTCCGGCTTACTGCTTTTTTCTGTAAATATTTCAAAAGCACCATCATTAAAAATATTACAGTTTTGATAAATTTCTAAAAATGAAGTTCCCTTATGCTCCTGTGAACGTAGCAACATTGCCTGCAAATGTTTTGGATCTCTATCCATTGTTCTGGCAATAAAACTTGCATCGGCACCCATTGCCAAAGCTAACGGGTTAAACGGATGGTCGATACTTCCAAAGGGGGTTGATTTTGTTATTTTATTTTCTTCTGAGGTAGGGGAGTATTGTCCCTTTGTTAAACCATAAATCTGGTTATTAAACAATAAAATATTTACATTAAAATTTCTTCTTAATAAATGTATGGTATGGTTACCTCCAATGCTTAACCCATCTCCATCGCCGGTAACAATCCAAACACTTAACTCAGGACGGGCTGCTTTTAATCCGCTTGCTACAGCCGTTGCTCTACCATGAATACTGTGCATTCCGTAAGTGTTCATATAATATGGAAAACGGCTGCTGCAACCAATACCGCTGATGATAACAATATTTTCGCGCGGAATACCGAGAGTAGGCATTATTTTTTGCACTTGTGCTAAAATAGAATAATCACCGCAACCCGGGCACCATCTTACTTCCTGGTCTGTTGCAAAATCTTTAGCGGTTAATGCAGGCAAGGGAGCTGCTATTGCTGTTTCACTCATATCAATTTTTTAAGATTGTAAAGTTACTGATTGATTGCAACAATTGAAAATGTAAGCCGTACAATCAAAGCTTTTATATAACCTAAAAAGAAACTGTATTAAAAAAGCATTTAATGTTTAAACAATCATTTGTAAAACATTCATCTTTATAACATTGTAAAAAATATTTCTATTTATTTAGTTGTTATAGACCAATAATAATAGGATCAAATAATAAAACTTATTTATAAAGTTTATTTACATTATTCTTAAATTAAAAATTCCAATCTAAATCCATAGTTTTTGTAAAACATAAAAAAGCCATATGGTAATTTATAAACATCAGCCTGATATAAATACTACAAGTAATAAAAATGACAATAAATAATTGGTATTTTTTAACTAAAACCTTATTATACAATAATTTGAAAAATAATCCTTCAAAAATTTACTTCTTTTAATTAAGATAAAGTTTTTTTTAATTGATTATCCACAATTGGTTTTATTAACCACGAATTTTAAAATTTTTATCAATATTTAATGCATATTAATTATTAAAACGTCTGTTATTAACAAGGAATGTTAATAACATTGATTTTAAACTTATCAGTATTAACTTAAGCAGATTATGATTAATTTTTTACTGCTCTGTATAATGATATGCCAGGCCACCATCTACATAATAAGTGCTGCCGGTAACATATTTGGCTTCATCGCTGGCTAAAAATGCAATAACATTTGCCACATCTTCCGGCTCTCCCAAACGCTTGAGTGATATATTATTTTGTAAAGCTCCTATTAACTCGGGCTTACTTAATAAATCCGCATTTATGGGCGTTTTTATGGCTCCGGGCGCAACATTATTAATTCGTATGTTGAGCAGACCAAGTTCTACAGCCAAATTTCTCATGACCATTTGCATACCACCTTTACTTGCGCAATAAACCGTAAAATTTGGAAAAGGTAGCTCTTCATGTACACTGCTGTTGTTCACAATAACACCGGGTAATTTTATTTGTAATAAATATTTAACAAAGGCCTGAGTTAAAAAAAACATACCTTTTAAATTTACATTCATTACAATATCATATTGTTGTTCTGTAACTTCCCAAAAGGGTGCCCGAATTTCAACACCAGCATTATTTACTAAAATATTTAATTGCCCAAAAGCCAATACCGCACTGTTTATTAAAATTTGAACACTATCAACTTTACTAATATCGGCAGCAATAAAAAAAGCTTTTGCACCGGAAGCTTCCACCTGTTTTATTGTTTCTTTTGCATTATCATCATCTCGTAAATCATTTACAATTACGTTAGCTCCTTCCTGACCAAACTTGACTGCAATAGCCCGACCAATACCACGACCGGCTCCTGTTATTAATACTGTTTTACCATCAAATTTTCTCATAGTAGTTACAATTAATTTTTCTAAAGGTCATTATAAAAACTGTGAAATAAATATTTTACACAGTTTTTTTAATTTTTCAAATAATCTTTTTCAACTAAGATTTTTATGAAATCTTACAAGCAAATAGTTATAACCAAACCCTTTAAAATGTGGATAGTATCGTTAATGTTACTACTAATATGTGGGTAACCTGGCAGAATTTCTTGTGTAAGTTTAAAAAATATAAACTTATCTAAATTTTATACTTTGATTTTTTAATATTTTAAATTAAGCAAATATCTATTTGTAATATTTTAAATAATAAAACTATTCTGCCACATTAAATTTAAAGCGGAGATTAAAATATTTACAGCACAAAAAAGCCGGACAAATATGCCCGGCTTAAAATATTATCTTCTTACATTAAAACATTTTACTTCTGTTGTCTTTAATATCTGCCATCTTTTTTAATGATTCAAAAAAGCTGTAGGTTGTTTGTACCATACTCCTGGTTTTTTCTGCAACCTGTGCTGCTGCTACTTCAGCGGTATCATTTGGTTTAGTAGATATATTATTCACTTTTATTAAATATACACCATTGTTACCAGTAATTGGTTCAGATACTTTAGTTTGGTAAGCTTTGTTAAAAGCAGCACCAATTACTTTTGGTTCCTGACCAACACCGTTAATAATTTGTGATGCAAAACTTAAAGAACTGTCTGCTCCTGCTGTTGCTACGGCAACTTTATAGGCTGCTGCTGCAGATTCTAGAGTTGGTGCACTTCCTAATTTTTCAATAATTACGGCTGCCTTTTTTAAATTACGAACTGTTAATTCTATCATTGGTCTGCTTGTTTTAACATCAGGCAAACCTGCTGATTCAATTTTTTCAACAACAGCAACTATAAATTGGTCATTCATATTAAAAGCATCACTTACACTGCCTTGCTTGGCATCAAAAGCCCACTTTATCATTTGTCTTGCATCTTGTAAAGAACCGAACTGGTAATCATTTTCTTTAACAATTGTAGGAATTTCAACTTTCTTTAAACCATTTTTTGCAACGTATGCATCTAAAGCTTTTACATCTCTTGCCTCGCCTGAAAGTTTAGTTGCCTGAGCACTTGCATTATTAATTGTTTCGTCTCCCGGCACTATTTCTTTTGCTGCGTAAGCTATTTTATAAGCTGTTTCAAAATTTCTTTGATTTAACACTTCTATGTAATGATATCCAAAATCTGTTTTTACAACTTTTTTATCTCCGGCAGCGCCGTAAAAAATAGTTTCAGAAAATTCTTTTGCAAGCGATGTAAATTGAGATAATGAAAATTCGTATTCTCCTTTCTTTTCTTTACTTCCGGCATCATCACTATATTTTAATACCATGCTATTAAAATCTGCTCCGCCCTTTATTGCACCGGCAATACTATCAATTCTTTTTTTAGCAGCACTATCGGTCATTGTTGGTTCACCGGTTTTGCTATCTTTTGTTGCTATTAAAATATGACGGCATTTTACACTATCCGGTAATTGACGACTTCCTAACATTTTTGCCAAAACTATATTTTTACCATCAAGGTAAGGCCCAAAAACTCCGCCTGTAACCAATGCTGTTACAGAATCTTTTTGTGACATTGTTAATTTTGATTTAGCTGTGTAGCTGTTATCAAAAGGAATTGCACTAATATTTCTTGCTAAAAAAGAAACACTGTTGGTATCTTTTTTAAAATTTTCTTTTAAACTCAAAACTGTTTCTACTGTTTTCAAAGTATCAGAACTATTTGGCAAAGCACTAAAACTTACATAACTAATAACACGGCCACCATCTTGTTTGTAGCTATTTTTATTTTTAGTCATGTAATCTGATAAATCATCATCGCTAACTTTTATAGTACTATCACTAATAACATTATATGGAACCGATACATATGCAATTGATGCAAAAGATTTATTGTCTGCATTATCTTTTGTTTGCATCCAGGTAGGGTAGTAGGCGCTCGCTGCTAAAAGGCTACTGTATTTTGTAGCAAGTGTTTGTAAAATTAAAGGCTCAACAATTTGTTTTTCAATTGCATCGCGTTGCTCTCCCTTTGTTTTCTTTGCAGTTATCCACCATTGTCTTGCTTTTTCAATATCATACTGACCGGTAGCCTTATCTGTAAAAGCTTGTTTTAGCGTTTGTGGTGCATCATCACTAAACATAATGCTGCTTAATTCTTTTGCAGAAAAAATTAAACCCAATTTTTCAAATTCTGTGTTCAATACTTTTTCTGTCACTAATTGATCCCAGGCATTTTGCCGCATTTGGTAAATTTCTGTACCAGCTACTTGTCCACCACGCTGGGCTTTCATTTCTTCAACTTTTGAATTTAAGGTTTTGCTGTCAATGTTCTCACCATTAATTTTACCAATGGAAGAATCGGTACCACTGCGGCTACTGGCCGTTCTGGTATCCATCATTATAAAGCCAATTAAACTTATAGCAATTACACCTATTATAATGGCGCTGCCTTTTTCACGAATATTCTGAATAATCTGCATCGTAGATTTATATTAAAATGGACGACAAAAATAGGGTAAATATGTAAATTAAAAAATTGTGGATAACCATCTTAAAATTAGGGGGAGCCTGCACATTATTATTGTTTGGTAATAAATATTTTAGAAACAAATTTTTGCGTATTTATTCACTATTAACATCCAATTGTTAACAAACCTAATTTTGTGTTGATATCCCCTATTTTTTTTGTTAAAATTGGGGGAGAGTTAGCGTATAACTTGATCGTGTTAGCACATACCCGGCAAGCAATGTTAATGAACCCACATTTATCAGGTATTCAATTAACATAGATAAGTTTCTATAAATACTTTTAATTATCCTCCACCTTTTTTATTAACGGTTGTTAATAAAAAAGATTGTTAAATAACAAAACTATGATGGCACTGAATAAAATACAGTACATAGTAATTACTAAATATGTTAATTACTTGTTGATAATGGTTAATAAAATGAATAATTTAGTTTTACAAATAATTAAAAATATTTGTTTCCACATATCCACAGCCCTAGTAGTAATAAGTTAATCTAAAAATAAAAAATATTAATACATATTATGAGAGATATTAACACTGCAAAAGCCAATATTGAATTGAATGGCTTTTTAGATGTAGAGATTGATAGTCAACTTGATCTGTTTGCTGAAATTGAAAAATTAAAAAAAGAAAAAAATGCAATAGTGCTGGCGCATTACTATCAGGATGCTGATATACAGGATGTGGCAGATTTTATTGGGGACAGCTTAGGGCTTGCACAAGCGGCTGAAAAAACAACGGCAAATATTATTGTATTTGCCGGGGTACATTTTATGGCAGAAACAGCAAAAATTCTAAATCCGGCTAAAAAGGTTTTATTGCCCGATTTAAAAGCTGGTTGTTCTTTAAGCGATAGTGCCCCTCCTGCGCTTTTTAAATTATTAAGAGATAAACACCCCGACCACCTTGTTATATCTTATATAAACTGCTCTGCAGGCATGAAGGCGCTAAGTGATATCATTTGCACCAGTAGTAACGCTGAAAAAATTATTGAAAGTCTACCGGCTGACCAAAAGATTATTTTTGCACCTGATAAAAATTTAGGCGCATTTTTAAATAAAAAAACAGGGCGTACTATGTTATTATGGAATGGAGCTTGTATGGTACATGAAATTTTTAGTTTAGAAAAAATAGTAAAATTAAAAATCAGGTATCCAAATGCTAAAGTAATTGCTCACCCTGAGTGTGAAGAACATGTATTGCGTGCAGCAGACTTTATAGGCAGTACTACGGCTTTATTAAAGTATTCTGTTGATAATGCAGCAACTGAATTTATTGTAGTTACAGAAACAGGTATTCTCCACCAAATGCAAAAATCAAGTCCTGATAAATTATTTATTCCGGCTCCGCCTAATAACAGTTGCGCCTGTAATGATTGTCCGCACATGAAATTAAATACACTTGAAAAATTATACTTGTGTATGAAATACGAAACACCTGAAATTACTATGCCCGATCATTTACTAATTGCAGCTAAAAAACCAATTGAAAGAATGCTGGCAATTAGTAAACAATATGGTTTATAATATATTATAATAATTATACATATAAATTTATGATTATATTATTGTATGGTTGGACGGCATCAAAATTTAATAAATATAGAATTTTTAAAAAAGCTTTTAATTTGAAATTATATAAATGTTGTTGAAAATATCGGCACGGTTTGTTGTAAGCACTGTGTACACATCAACCCTTATCTAAATACATTTTTATGTAATTTATTTTTTCATAAAAATTTAATAAAAAATAAATTTTAAAACCCACATGCAATTTCAAATATTGCTTAATGTTTTTTTACCTGAATTTTATTAAATTGTAAGTATAATTTTAAAATATTTATTATGTCAATACCTGCTGTAGATTTAGCTGATTTTTTAAGTGGTGATAAAAATAAAAAAGATGCTTTTGTAAAAGATCTTGGAAATGCATTTGAGCAGGTTGGTTTTGTTGCACTTAAAAGTCATGGTATTTCAAATGAAATAATAAATGATTTATATAGTAATGTTCAGGCTTTTTTTTCTTTACCATCGGTTCAAAAAAAAAATTATGAAGACCCTGTTCTTTCAGGCCAAAGAGGTTACACTTCTTTTGGAAAGGAACATGCTAAAGGATTTGATTCACCGGATTTAAAAGAATTTTATCAGTACGGACAAGTTCCGTTAAATAATTTTAGTGAAGAAGAATATCCACCCAATATTTCAGTTAAACAAGTAGAGGGATTTAATGAAGTATTTGAAAAATCTTACCGTGCATTTGAAAAAACCGGTAAGGCCTTATTGCAGGCAATTGCCATTCATCTGAAATTAGATGAAAATTATTTTGATGATTATGTACACAACGGCAATTCTATTTTAAGAGCTATTCATTATCCGCCAATTATTACTGAGCCACAATCTGCATTAAGAGCAGAGCAACATGAAGATATTAATTTAATAACTTTATTAATTGGTGCTTCAGCAGATGGATTACAAATTTTGACAAAGCAAAAAGAATGGATTGCGGTAACATCTTTACCAGATCAAATTGTAGTTAATGTTGGGGATATGTTACAAAGATTAACCAATAATAAATTATGCAGCACAACGCACAGGGTTGTAAATCCTTCCAGAGATTTATGGCATACTTCCAGGTTTTCAATTCCTTTTTTTCTTCATCCAAAATCAAGTATGAGTTTACGGTGTCTTGATGCTACTGTTGATAATTTACATCCTAAACAATTTGATGATTTAACTGCAGGTGAATATCTCGATGAACGTTTGCGTGAAATTGGTTTAAAAAAATAATAATTTACATTCCTGTTTTATTTTTTGTTCATACAAAACATTTTACCGTTTAATTCCCGATAAAATTGTTTTACTTATACATTTAACATTTGTATTTTTTACGACATATACCATTTTTAAGAGCTGTTTTTTTTCATAGTATAACCGCTTTTGGTGGGCCTCAAGGTCATTTAGGTATGATGATGAAAACATTTGTAGATAAGCGACGCGATATTACAAAAGATGAGTTGATGGAATATGTTTCTTTTTGTCAGATGTTACCCGGAGCTTCTTCTACCCAAACCCTTACTTTAATAGGATATAAAAGGGGAGGCGTTTTATTAGCTGTTGCAACTTTAATTATTTGGATTTTACCTGCCTGTACCTTGATGGGATTATTTTCTTTTTTAATTGGAAAAATTGGTACGCATAATTTACAGACAAGTATATTTCAATATATACAGTCTATGGCAATTGGTTTTTTAGTTTATGCTGCGGTAAGATCTTTTAAAATTTCTATTACGAATTTAATAACTCGTATGATAATGTTGGTTACTACAATCAGCACTTTTTTTTTATTTAAAACTCCATGGGTATTTCCTGTTCTATTTATACTGGGGGGAGTTATTACTAACCTTAGTAGTAAGAGAATTCCTGAAATTGAAAAGGCTAAACCCAGGTCAATAAGATGGACAAATATTTGGTTGTTTGTTGTAATATTTTTAATTGCGGGTTATTTAAGCGAAACAGCTCGTAAGCAAGCGTGGCAGGATAGAAAGGCTTATAATCTGTTTGAAAATTTTTATCGTTTTGGAAGTTTTGTTTTTGGTGGGGGAGATGTTTTAATTCCAATGATGTTAGATCAATATGTAGCGCGCCCAACTGCATCTAAGTTTGCAGACAATAAGGAGAATATAATAAGGATTGAAAAAAATGAATTGCTAACAGGCGCCGGAATTGTAAGAGCCATACCAGGTCCTGTTTTTTCAATAGCCTCTTTTACCGGTGGGATGGCATTAAAAAATGATGGAAAGTCAATGCAAATTTTAGGATGTGTAATAGGAACTATTGGCATTTTCTTACCTAGTGCCTTATTGGTTTTATTTTTCTTTCCTGTATGGCAATACCTAAAAAAATATGTAGTGGTTTACAGAGCTTTGGAGGGTATCAATGCCGTTGTGGTTGGTTTAATGTGCGGAGCATCTTTATATTTATTAAAGGGTATTAACATTGATTCTTCAATATCTACTGCAATTTTAAGTGTAGTAATTATTGGCGGAACCTTTTTAGCTCTAAAGTATAGTAAGTTACCTGCTCCTATTATAGTATTAATATGCTTGTTACTGGGATGGATTTTTTAGTTCATTTTATAGCCTCCCATTTTTTTCTTTGTTAATGTAAATATCAATGCAGCTAATTAATTTAACCAATCTTTTAAATTACTTATTTTATACTTTGGCCTTTTACTTATAATAATTGTTGCTGTTAATTTCTTCCATAACAACATCTGGTACCAGGTATTTTATCGATTTTTTTTCTTTTATAAGGTTTCTAATATGGGTAGATGATATGTCTAATAGTGGGGCATTTAATATTTCTATAGTTGCACCTATAATATTATTGACTTTAAAATTAGGTCTGTTAAATATATATATTAGATGGTTTTTAATTATTACTTCATAATTCTTCCATTTACTTAAATTACTAAAGCTATCGCTGCCCATTATAACTGCAAATTCGTGTTGAGGGTATTGTTCTTTTAAATAGGTAAGTGTATCAATGGTGTAAGATGGTTTAGGTAAACTAAATTCCACTTTCGAGGCTTTCATATTAGTGACACCCTCTATTGCTGTTTGTATTAAATGAAGACGATTGTACTCATTAAGTAATGATGTTGCTAATTTAAATGGATTTTGAGGTGATATAACGAACCATATTTGTTTTATATCCGCGAAGTTTAAAACATGTTCTGCTATAATAAGATGACCAATATGTATTGGGTTAAATGAGCCGAAGTATAAACCTATTTTCATAACTTATTAATGATTATTTTAAGTTTGTAGGTTGTTGAACTATCTCTTCTACCCAAATATTTTCTGCTTCATTTATACGAAGGCTTAAGTTATAACCAGCTACTAGTATCGAAATTGGGTCTCCCAAAGGAGCAATTTGATCAACTATAATTATTTCTCCGGGTACGCAGCCCATCTCCATAAGTTTTAAAAAAATATCATCCTTTTCAAATGACTTAATTACAACTGATTTACCAACTTTAATTTCCGATAACCGCCTGTCCATACTAATTAATTTATTATGTACAAAAGTAATTCAATCACTATTGTCTCTATTTTCGTAATCCGAAATTAAACCATGAGTATACAATTCTTTTTTATCGAAACTGCCGTTAAACTTCAGGAGAGAAGGCGGTTAAAAATTTTTATTGACCAGCTTTTTATTAGTTACAAACATCCTTATAAGCAACTAACGATTGTTTTTTGTACCGACACCTATCTTTTGGATATAAATAAGCAGTTTTTAAATCATGATTACTTTACTGATATAATAACTTTTAACCTTGCCGGTTTAAAACTACCAATAGAAGGTGAGATATACATTAGTATTGATAGAGTAAAAGACAATGCAACTATTCATCAAGTAAGCTTAAAGGAAGAATTGCATCGTATTATATTTCATGGAGTGTTACATTTATGCGGTTTTAGTGACAAAAAGCCTAAACATAAATTAGCTATGACAGCTGCAGAGAATATTTGTCTTCACGAATACTTTAAATAAAGTTCCACGTATCACAGTTTCAGTATGAAACATAAGGTTTTACGAGGGTTATTTTAATAAACAAGTATACTTTCGCTGTAATAGGTATTGGTTTAAATTATAGTAATTGGATTTAAAGGTATAGTTAGCCACTAGTTACAACTACTGTTTTATGGTAGATTATATTTAATCAATAGCTAACCTAATAGTGTTGGTTTATTAACTTCATTATAATCACTTTAGGATACAAAAAGATAAAAATTGCAACGTTTATATTCCTCTTGCTTTATATAAATTTAATTCCATCAATAGCTTTTAACCTTATTTAGTGCTGGTATTATATCGCTAATTTAATAATAGTTCCACGAAACACAGTTTCATCTTGAAACATGAAGTAGTTTTACTTTATGGAAAGAAAAAAATGGACACCCACTATTGAGATAACTGATTCACTTTTAAAATTAAGAGAGAAAAAGAAGTGGCAATTGGCTTTAAGAAGGTATGTTTTAGAAAAAAATATATGTGCCAGCTATGCATGTTACTTTGGTTTACCTATAATAGATTTTAGAGAATGGATACAAATTCAATTTACAGATGGATTAAATTGGGATAACTTCGGAAGTTTATGGCAGTTTGAGCACATAATACCGGTAGCGTATTTTGATTTTGCTGTGGAAACAGACTTGCTGCTATGTTGGAACTTTATAAATATTCGTGTAGAAAGGCTTTCGGAAGATGCAGGCAGTAAAACCAGTATTAATGTATTGGCTGCACGCGGTTATTTTGAAAACTTATACAAGAAAACAAACTTTGGATTATGCGCTAAAATGATTGATAAAATAAACTCTATTGAAAACAAAGCTTTAATTAACGAACCTGCAATTGAAAATTTTATTATAAATAAAACAGACCTGTTGCAAACACTGGCAAGTTTAGAAAAGGAAGCTTTTAACCGATTAAATACCGGCACATCGCTAAAGGATATTTTAAAGGAAATAGAACTTTTTAAAAGGTTTGGATAGTTGATTTAGCTATTAATAGCAACTAATAATAAATGGATAGGCTAACTTTGTTTTATGTTTCAAGAATATGATGTAATAGTAGTAGGAGCAGGGCATGCAGGTTGTGAAGCCGCCGCCGCCGCCGCTAACTTAGGTAGTAAAGTGTTACTGGTAACAATGAATATGCAAACTATTGCCCAAATGAGCTGTAACCCGGCGATGGGTGGTATTGCAAAAGGACAAATTGTTAGAGAAATTGATGCCATGGGTGGATACAGCGGAATTGTAACTGACCAAAGTATGATACAATTCAGGATGCTAAATCGTTCAAAGGGTCCTGCAATGTGGAGTCCGCGTGCACAAAGCGACCGAATGCTTTTTGCCGGTAAATGGAGAGAAATGTTGGAGCAAACACCCAATGTTGATTTTTATCAGGATATGGTTAATGGTTTAATTGTAGAAAATGGTCAGGTTAAAGGAGTGGTAACAGGTTTAGGACATACAATAAAAGCTAAAGCTGTTGTACTTACAAACGGAACTTTTTTAAATGGGGTTATTCATATTGGGGAAAAGCAATTGGGTGGTGGTAGAATGGCAGAAAAAGCTGCAACCGGAATTACCGAACAGCTGGTTAGCATGGGTTTTGAAACAAGCAGGCTTAAAACGGGTACTCCTCCAAGAGTTGATGGTCGTAGCTTAGACTACAGTAAAATGGAGGAGCAAAAAGGAGATGAGGAAATGGTTGGTTTTAGTTATCTCGATTTGCCAAAAATTAACCATACTCAACAACGATGTTGCTGGATAACCTATACCAATGAAGCCGTTCATGAAATTTTAAAGACTGGTTTTGAAAAGAGTCCGATGTTTCAAGGACGTATAAAAGGGACAGGACCACGGTATTGCCCAAGTATTGAAGATAAAATAAATCGTTTTGCAGAAAGAGATCGCCATCAATTATTTGTTGAGCCTGAAGGTTTTAATACTGTAGAAATATACGTTAACGGATTTTCATCTTCCTTACCTGAAGAAGTTCAGCTACAAGCACTGAGATTGGTGCCGGGATTTGAGAATTGTAAAATGTTCAGACCTGGTTATGCTATTGAATATGATTTTTTTCCACCTACACAATTAAAATTTAGTTTAGAAACTAAGTTAATTTCCAATTTATACTTTGCTGGTCAGATAAATGGAACCACGGGTTATGAAGAAGCCGCTTGTCAGGGTTTAATGGCCGGAATAAATGCACACCAGAAAGTGATGGGTTTGGAACCGATAATTTTAAAACGAAGTGAGGCATATATTGGTGTTTTAATTGACGATCTTATAAATAAAGGTACCGATGAACCCTATAGAATGTTTACCAGCAGGGCTGAATACAGAACTTTATTGCGACAGGATAATGCAGATATTCGTTTAACACCCTTAAGTTTTAAACTTGGTTTGGCATCTAAAGAACGGATGGATAAAGTGAATGCAAAAATTGAAGCTGTTGAAAAAGCCAAACTTATTCTTGCAAATTTGTCTGTAGACCCTGCAGAAATTAATGAATTACTACAGACTATTCCCTCTGCCATTTTGTTAACCAGACAAAAAGTTTTGCAAATATTATTAAGGCCAAATATTGGTTTGGAAATACTACAAGGTGGCGTTCCTAAAATTAAAGATGCGCTAAAAGAATTTGATAGAGATACGCTCGAACAAGTTGAAATTCAAATTAAATACGACACTTATATAGAAAAGGAAAAAGAATTGGTAGCAAAAATGAGTCAGTTAGAAGATTTATTAATTCCTGAATCTTTTAATTATGATAAGCTCGGTTCTTTAAGTAATGAAGCCCGACAGAAATTTACAAGAATAAGACCCCGCACGCTTGGACAAGCTTCCCGAATTTCCGGTGTAAACCCAAGTGATGTACAAATTCTTATGGTTTTTATGGGAAGATAGTTTTATACTTATGTTTTAATTTTATCAAACAAGTAGATGTATATTCTAAAAATAGTAACTAATTATGCCCCTTAATTTTTCAATAAGTACGCCTAAAGAATTGGTTTTTGAATCTGTTGCAGAATACTTGCATAAATATCAATTAAAAGTTGATAAACAAGATAGTACACGCCCATGGGGTGGTTTTTTTGTTTTGGCAGAAGAAGATGCACAAAAGTTTATTGACCTGTTTTTTTCACACTTAACAAAGGAGGAACTAACGATTTCGGGAAAACTTAGTCCGAAAATTTTAATTGTAGCGCCTGATAAAAGATTAAGTTGGCAATACCACCATCGCCGTGCAGAGATATGGAAATTAATTGGCGGAGAAGCTGGTGTTATAACAAGTGATTCTGATATTGAAAAGGAAATAAAAAATCTTTCTATTGGTGATATTATACAATTAAAACAAGGTGAGCGTCACCGTTTAATAGGATTAAAGGGCTGGGGTATTGTTGCAGAAATTTGGAGACATACAGATGCAAATTTGCCAAGCGATGAAGATGATATTGTGCGTTTGCATGATGATTTTGGAAGATAAATTTAAAATTTTAGTCATTATAAAATATACCGATTGGTATATTTTATAATGATTTTGATAAAGTTAATATTATAAAATTTAGTCCTTAAAGTTGGATACGTAGCATTATCCTTTATCTTTTAATAGTTATTTATATATGATGCAAAACCCAACTTGGTATCCGTTTTTAGGCTAATATTTTTTAATACCATTATACAAATCTTAATAAGAAATAATTTTTTTTAATATCTTTTCTATTAGACAAAATCCTAAAAAATGGGTTTTTTAAAGTTTTATTATTGTTAACAACTATTGACTTTTATAAATTATAAATCATTCTAACGCCAGGTTTATAAAATTTTGTTTACAACTTTTACATTGAATATTATTAAATAATGGATTTAAATATACTTGCGCAAACGCTTAATAAATGGTAGTTAATCAGACTAAACTTATTGACGTTTTAAATTTACAATATGCTACACAGGCTGAGTATATACAATCTTTGAATGAACTTATAAAACTTTTACAAGCCGAAAATACTTTACAAAATACGGCTTTAAATAACAGTAATTCAGTCAAATAAATTTATTGGAGAAGGGCATTTTTATTATTGATCGCAGAGGCTTTCCTGCGAGGGTAATATTTATCAAACAATTAATATGGTTTCGAAAGTGCACGAAATCCCTTTACAAAATTCTTCTTAAAGATAAACTTGGTTAAATCATTTAATAATTGAAACCGTTTAAAATACAATGATACCGTATTACTTAATATACCGATCGGTATATTTTTAAAAGTATTTGTGATAAAAGTATTTGTGATAAAAGTATTTGTGATAAAAGTATT
>ENA-OBIO01000334-OBIO01000334.1-metagenomes-genome-assembly--contig:-NODE-334-length-26607-cov-23.4619_pt1 | contig 26607 bp, 23 predicted proteins | sample MGYA00153383_OBIO01 | MGnify analysis MGYA00153383 | reverse complement strand
CAAGAAACATAAACCCCACGAATGCTTTGAACTTTATTGCGTTACGTTCGATTAACGATTTCACATTGAGTCTAGAGTCTGAGTCTAGAACCCATTGCCGATCGATCGCCCAGATATCGCAATCTTGCTAGCTACTTTTTTGGGCGGTTTTTCTTGCGAGACTGGTTTTGCGCTTTACGTTTGGCCTGTGATTTGGACTTGGGAACGGTGCTGTAGAAAGGGACTTGACCGATCGCCTTGGTGTCATCCGATTTGAGGGGCAGTGCTTCCGATAGTTGATGGCTTAAATCGGGGGCTTCTTTCAATCCGAGAAAAACCTGCGCCTCGTCCCAATTTTGAACAAGATCTGATGTGACTCGATCGGCCAGAAATACTTGTTCAATGGCCGCTGCCGACTCTACAGCCCTCAGCGTCCCCACTAAGATCATTACCAAAAAACCATTGAAATCTGTGGTGTTGTCTGCAAATTTTTCTAGTTGCTGCGTTAATATCGCCACACTGTCGAGCCGCGCATCTCTGTGTTCTCGGCCAATTTCTGCGATCGACACTACCGCATTTTCCCGCGTTCGAGTAGACGCCTGGGCATCACTGAGGCACTCTTGTAGCGCTGGCAAAGCAAGCCGTCCGATGCGCCCAAAAACTAACGGCAACTCCTCTGAAACCCAGTCAAAATCTGGTATCTCATCTAGGTCAACCGCTTGCTCATCCCCACTCAATTGTTTCAACACTGCAATTAAGGGCAAAACTGCTGACTCTACCTGAAGTGCGGCTAATGTTCGCCAAGCGTGAATGGGTGCCCAGCCTGCTTCTTCTTCCGCCTCTATTAGTGACCGATCGATCGAGATTTTTGCCAGTTCATCAATGTCTGCTACGGTGATGCCGAGGGTGAGATAGTGAGACCAGTCTTGAATCAAATCTGGATCGTCCTGCTCAAAGAGCTGCTTTACAAGTCCGGTGTAGGGTTTGGATAGCATGATGTGAATAGGTCGATTATGGATCTTGACTAGCATATAGCAATCCGAAATCACTTGCGATAATTACAATTCACCCAACTATTTACAATTGGAAAGAAGGTGTTGAGGCAGTCCGTCCATTCGTTCGAGCATGATGGGTGGGTTTTAGGATTGGAGGGGTTCGCTTATGCAAACTGAGGTCTTGAATTACATTGAGTTTCTGTCTGAACGCTATCCAAAAACGAATGGCAATCCGATCGAGCCGCGTGCTAAACGGGGTGGATTGGGTAGCTTGAAAGGTTCTCGATCGAAATAGTATCGATCGACTTTGAGGATACTCAAACCTATTCAACGTCACCTTTTTTTGATAATCATCGTGATCCGTTCGATCGAGACTTTGTCGCCCAAATTCTTTTTTGATTAAAGCGATCAATTAGCTTCTAGACTCGCGTAATCTCTACGTTAGAGATGCAAATTACACCAGCGAACCATTTCCCACAGTGCATGACCCACACCCTCACGCGATCGATAGCCGTGATCCTCTAGTGGCAGCGACACATACCGTACATGGCCGCCCAAGCCTTTCAGCGCTTCAAAAAATCGATCGCTTTGCATCGGGTAGGTTCCTGGATTACTATCGCTCCCACCGTGAAGGAGTAAGAGCGGCGCTTTAATGGCTGCGGCATGGGTAAAGGGCGACATGTGAATGTAGGTTTCACGGGCTTCCCAGAAGTCTCGCTGCTCGCCTTGGAATCCAAAGGGAGTCAACGTCCGATTGTAAGCGCCACTGCGAGCGATACCGATTTTGAATAGGTTTGTATGCGCTAAAAGATTTGCAGTGGTGAATGCGCCATAGGAATGTCCGCCAATGCCGATGCGATCGTGAGAGGCAACGCCTCGGCCAACGACATAATCTATTGCTGCTGTCGCGCTAGAGATTAATTGTTCAACATAAGAATCATTGGGTTCGAGTTTGCCTTCACCCACGATCGGCATAGAGGGATTATCCAGAATTGCATAGCCCTGCGTTAGTAAAAACAAGATGGAACTAAAGTGCGGACGACTGAATCGATTGGGTGACGTGGTGATTTGGCCCGCTAGTTTGGCGTTTTTAAACTCTTCAGGGTAGACCCAAAACACAATCGGCAGTGGCCCATCCTTCTGGACATCATAATCAGCGGGAAGATAAAGGTTGGCCGAAAGGGTTACACCGTCTGCACGATCGTAGGTCACTAATTCTTTTTGAATGCCTGCAAATTGCGGCGAGGGATCAGAGTAATGGGTGATTTGGCGATCGGCCTTAGACGTTTTTCCGCGTGGATGCCAGAAATAGTTGGCGGGTGTTGTTTTGGATTGGCGGCTGATAAGCAACTCGGACGCATCGTCATTGAGAATTCGGGCAACGCTCTCATAATAAGGATCTTGACTCTGCCACAAACGATTCATGTTGCCTGTTTCAAGCTGCAATACATTTAAAAAAGGATGTACACCTACTGCGGAGGCGCCTTTGCCAAGGAAATAAATACCCTGCTGATCGGGAGTAAAGTGCAACACATTCCAATAGTATGGACCTTCCTTCAAACAAGCTGCGCCCGGATCGCTATAGCTATCTTCAAAACTCCGATCGAATCGCAAAATAGCGGATTTCTCAGGCTGATTGGGATTAATCTGCCACGTCCTCACCCGCCGATCGTCGTACCAACGCTCATACACTAAGGCGACATCCTCGCGTCCCCAGGCTACACGCTGAAACCGAAACTCTGATTCCCACAGGATTTGGGGCGCTGATGTGAAGGGCGCAGACAACATAGAGAGACGATCGCGAAAAGGAGCCTCCACTTTGGGATCGCCGTCGTCCAAGGCTTCGACCCAGTATAGCGTCGCCGGATGATCCGATCGCCAAGAAATCGATCGACGGCCAAGGCGAACTGAATCAAACTTGGTCGAAAGTTTGTCCATCAGCGGGACGGATTCGACGGTGTAGATCGGATCTCCTGCGATCGTCAAGACTTGAATCAGCTTGGGAAAATATCCCGATGGCAACTGATAGGAGAACGGCTTGAGAAGAGTGGTCAGTAGAATGTATTGGTTATCGGGCGATGGAATGGCTTCGCTCACGAGATCCGACGATAGAATTCGATCGCGCATCCCAAAGCTTTGCCCGTTTAACGTCACCACCTCTAAGCTCGATCGCGTGTAGTACTCAAACAACGCGGCATCGTGCTCGTTTTTCAGGAGGTGGGTGTAGGTGCGGCTGGGGCTTTTGGTGCCGAGGTTTTCTTGGACGATCGGCGCAGTGGGGACGGCGGGAGCGACAGGAGCATCGCCTTTGCTGTCATCCACTATTTTGCAGAGGAGTCGCGTTTCGTCGATCCATCGGTAAGGGGTGCCGTAAGTCGCGTTTAAGATTGCAGGCGTGACCTGAAAGACTTGATGCAAGGCCGCATCCAACATCCATAGTTCAAGACCGCCCGGTTTGGCCCAAGTGAAGGCAAGTCGATCGCTGGAGTCAGACCATTTGAAGTTCGTCATTTCCATGCCGTTGGGCAGCGCGATGCAAACGCTGGGTTCTTCTGGCTTCAGTAAGGGACGGATGGCTAGGGCGATGTAGGGATGGTTGCGGGCACTGCTGCGAAGTTTAGGATTGATCCGATTGCCTGCAATACCCAATTCAGGTTCCGCCAACTGTGCGATAGGAATCAACTCCGATCGACTAAACTCCACAAGCCATCGATCGTCTGGAGAAATCGAAATGGATGGATTAGGCGGCGTATCAAGAATGGTCGCGATCGGTTCGGGCGGATTTTGCCAGCCCATAGATGCATCAAGCGTCATAGATTCAATTGCCGCAAACGAGACTTTTCTAAGTATAGGAGAATTAACAATAACGCGATCAAAGGCTATCGTCTTTGAGTCAGGTCGAACTAAAAACCCCGATCGCCAAAAGCCATCAGGGTTCAATGTGTCAGGGTGCATCTACCATGCCGTTATCCGTCCAGCCTAGACCCCAATCAGGAAAAATGGAGCGGTTCGATCGGACATTCAAACCTTAGACAGGCCACTGTTATTTTTCACTTAAAAATCATCCTTCATGCGCCATAGACCTTAGGAATTGCTTCAGCGCAGAGGCTTAAACGTAAATCTTAAAATAAAAAATACAATAAAAAACCCCAACCAACGGCTGAGGTTCATCATCAGGGTGCATCTACTATTTCCCTATACCCAACGATAGAGACATTATCCGGAGAAAACGGAAATATCTTAGGCATCAAGGGATTTATCGATGCTTCGATCGGGGTTTCGGTTTGTCTGCCCGCCCGCCCGATCGTCCGTCCGATCGCTTGTCTGTTATGCCAAACGCTGCGTTGTAAATTGTCTCATTCGCCGATGCGGACTGCATCAGATCCACAATAGCCCTCGGATAATCAACCCCAATCTGAAGGTCAAACTCCGCCTGCTCGGTCTTTTTAAGGAGCCATGGTTCATGAACTTTTGCAGTGGGCACATCCGCCAAGACCGGAAGCCAATGCTTCACATACTCGCCTTTCGGGTCGTAATCCTTTGACTGTTTCTGAATATTAAAATACCGAAACCCCCGCGCATCGTTTCCGACCCCTGCCGTGTAGTTCCAGTTTCCCCAATTGCTACAGACGTCATAATCAATCAACACCGACTCAAAATACTCCGCACCCATCCGCCAATCAATGCCCAAATTCTTCGTCAGGAAACTTCCAACATTCTGACGGCCCCGATTGCTCATGTATCCGGTCGCCGCTAACTCCTGCATGTTGGCATCAATCAACGGAAACCCAGTTTCCCCATCCTGCCAAAGTTCAAACCGTTCCCAATCTTCTTTCCACGCTATTTTTACGCCCTGCAATCCCTCAACTTTGAACAACCGATCGCCATGCTTAACGCAAATAAAGCGGAAATAATCTCGCCACAACAGTTCAAAAATGAGCCAGTAGGTTGAGTCATTTCGGACCCTTTTTTCTTCATAATCATCGGCTTGCCAATAGATATGGCGCGGGGACAAGCACCCGAGGGCCAGCCACGGCGAGAACTTCGACGAATCATCCGGCGCAAGCATTCCGTTGCGAGTTTCTTTATAAATCTTCAACCGATCGCGCGTCCAAATGTACTCCTGTACCCGCTCAAGTCCCGCCGTCTCTCCTCCCACAAACCGAATTTGCTGACGCGAATCAATCTCCGCAGCGGACAGACCAAAATCAGCCAAGGTCGGCACTTCCCCCGGATTCACGCCCTCAGGCAACGGGGCTAATCGCTGCGGACTCGGCAGGAGCGATCGCACGGTTGAGTCATTCTCTACCTGCTTCCGAAAAGTGGTAAACACTTCCGGCACATCGTTCACCGCAAACGCCAAATCGTCAGGGTGATGCAGCGTATGTCCCCAGAAGGATTTGGCCGTCTTGCCTTGAGACTCTAAGGCTTGGGTTAGCGATCGCTCCACACGGGTTTCCTCGCGGGTGGCTTCTTGATGAAAGTACACCGCCGTCGCTTCAAGTTGCTGCGCTAGGGTTGCAACTTCAACTTCAGGTTTCCCACGCAAAATCACGAGATCGCTGCCGAGAACCTGCAACGATTTCCGCAAATCGGCAACGCTTTCAAGTAAAAACTGCGCCCGAAATGCACCCGTTTTTGCAAACCCAAAGGTCGATTTCTCGAACTGCCGATCGTCAAAGCAATAGACCGGAATGATCTTCGCTCCGGACTTCGCGGCCTTATTTAAAGGTTCGTGATCATGGAGCCGAAGATCGCTGCGGTACCAGATCAAAATGCGCTTTTCAGCCATGGGGTATGTTGGGTTTGACTGAGGATTTGACTGAGGGTTTGACTAAAGATTTGATTGAGAAGTTGACTAGAGATGGCTTAGCCTAGAAGACGGCTAGATAATCCTAAGGTCGCAGTCGCGATCAGGTTAGGTAGTGCAGACTGTAAAAACTGGACCAAGAAAATAGCTAACATCGACGAAATATCAATGTTGCCAATCGGAGGAATAATCGATCGAAACAAATTCAAGTAGGGATCAGTAAGCTGCGTCAAGGTTGCAAAAGGTTGGCTAGTCCAGTCTACCGATGGAAACCAAGTGAGCAAAACCCGAATAAATAGCAGGATCAAATAAATGTTCAGAAAAGTCGCAATAGCAGTCGCAGGGCTAAAGCTCGATGTCATTCCCATGGCGCAAGTCTCCGCACTAAAATAAGGCACTGATTAAGTCTGTAATATATTCTAACTGGTTTCGCAGGATGCACTGTCTCCATTTGGCCGCACCGTGGGTCGGTCGTCCCCACCCATGGCAAGGTCCGAAGGGACCGATTGAACGTCCTCGGCGTTGACCTGATGAAGCTGTTGACGAACACCATCGATCGCATCATTGAGACTAGCAATTTTATCCTCTAGGCTTTGCCGCGCCAGTTCAATGTTTTTCTGGGGTGCGGACTCTAAACGCAGCGGTCGGCGACGGGATTTTGCAGGCGGAAATTCTGGCTGCTGGTTTGTCCGTCTATTTGAGTCATGCTCCGAATCCACATCATCGTCCGGTTCACCCGATCGGTTTGCTAATGTGGATCCGATTAGCCCACCTGCAATGCCGCCTGCAATGCCCCCCAATACTGCACCCCAGACAAAACCGCTTGAAAAATTATCTTGTTGACTCATGATTGACTCAGGAGGGTGAGTAAAGGTTAGTCCAATCCTAGATGATTTTGGGTCTGGTTTAGGTTCCGTAAGTTCGATCGCCCGCATCGCCTAATCCAGGCACAATATAGCCTTGATCATTAAGCGTTTCATCAATGGCAGCAGTGAAAATGTTTAAGCTGGGGTAGGTGACGCTGAGCTTTTGCAGAGCTGCATGGGCAGCCACCACCGACACGACCCGCACGCTAGAGGGGTCTATGCCTCGGGTGGTTAGTTCATCCATGGCCATGGTTATCGTGCCACCCGTCGCCAACATCGGATCGGTAATCAGCACTCGGGTCTGCGGATTAAACCGTTCAGGAAGTTTATTTAGATAACAGTGGGCTTTCAGCGTCTCTTCGTCCCGTTTGATGCCCAAATGATAAATAGAAGACAGCGGTAGCAATGATTGTGCACCGTCTAATAGCGACAGTCCTGCACGCAAAATCGGCACGACCACCACAGGAACTTCTGGATTAATAAACGTTGCTGGACAAGGTCCAAGGGGCGTCTCAACGGTGGTTTCGGTCGTAGGCAACCAATCGCGCACGGCCTCATAGGTCAGCCAGCGTCCTAGCTCGGTCATGGCAGTCCGAAAAAGCGCAGACGGCGTTCCAGCGTCGCGGGCAACCCCTAACCAGTGTTTGATGAGTGGGTGAGGGGGAACGTAGACGCGAAGTTGAATGGTCATGGGCAAGACGGGTGTGAATAAATCAGGGTAAACCAACGATCGGGCGCTAGTCTGCACCATCATACTGCGTTCCGATCGGTTGTTCCGGCTGAAGGCGTAAAATTGCGCAGGAAGTTCGCACTATCGTCCCGTTCCAGATCCCGCTAAACTGAAGTGAGACAATAAAGTTAGAAGATTTATAAATTGCGCCTCGCCCCAAAAATCATGCCCGCTAAAACCCCTGTTGCTAATCCTGTTATCCATTTCCCCCCTTCCACTGCTGGCGTCGGGGCTGACCTGTTGCCGGAGGACTATCCGCGTGAGTTTGATGCGATCGTGATTGGGTCGGGGATGGGTGGGCTGGTCACGGCAACCCAACTGACCGCAAAAGGGGCGAAGGTGCTGGTGCTGGAGAGGTACTTGATTCCGGGGGGAAGCGCGGGCTATTTCGATCGGGGTGGCTATCGGTTTGATGTGGGAGCTTCAATGATTTTTGGGTTTGGGACGGAAGGGACGACCAATTTGCTGACCCGAGCCTTAGCGGCGGTCGGGCAATCCATTGAAACGATTCCAGATCCAGTGCAGATTCATTATCATCTACCGAATGATTTAGACCTTAAAGTCCATCGCGACTATGAGGCATTTTTACAAGAACTAATCGCCAAATTTCCCCATGAAGCGATCGGCATTCGTAAGTTCTATGACGAATGTTGGGCGGTATTTAAATGTTTGAATGTGATGGAGTTGCTGTCGCTGGAAGAACTCGGCTACCTGATGCGCGTCTTTTTTCAGCATCCATTTGCGTGTCTAGGACTCGTCAAGTACCTGCCCCAGAACGTCGGAGATATTGCCCGCCGACACATCCAGGATCCCGAATTGCTCCAGTTCATTGATATGGAATGCTACTGCTGGTCTGTGGTTCCGGCCAATATGACTCCAATGATCAATGCGGGCATGGTCTTCAGCGATCGACATTATGGCGGCATCAACTACCCCAAAGGCGGCGTCGGGGCGATCGCGCAGAAACTCGTGGACGGTTTGGAACAACACGGTGGCCGCATTATGTACCGCGCTCGCGTGACTGAAGTCATTCTGGAGAATAATCGAGCGGTTGGCGTTAAGCTCGCTAATGGAGAAATATTTCGATCGACGCGCGTCATTTCTAATGCAACCCGCTGGGATACCTTCGGCAAGCTCATCCCTGAAGCTCAGATCCCGTCTGGCGAGCGCACTTGGCGCAAACGCTACAAGCAGTCCCCGAGCTTTCTAAGTTTGCACCTTGGGGTCAAAGCGGCGGCCCTTCCTCCGGACGTCGAATGTCATCACATTTTGCTCGAAGACTGGACTGAGATTGAATCTGAACAAGGCACAATTTTTCTCTCTATTCCGACTTTGCTCGATCCGAGCCTCGCACCGGACGGCCACCACATTATTCATACCTTCACCCCTAGCTCTATTGATCACTGGAAAGATCTGCCGCCTCACGAATACATCAATAAGAAAGAAGCGGCGGCGGCCCAACTGATCGATCGTCTGACAGCTATTTTTCCGGATCTTAAGGCCAATATCGATTATCAAGAAATCGGCACGTCTCGCACCCATCGTCGCTTTCTAGGCCGCGACAACGGTACTTATGGACCGATTCCGAGTAAAAAGCTCCTAGGTCTTCTTGGAATGCCGTTTAATCGGACTGCAATTCCTGGCCTGTATTGTGTGGGGGATAGCACTTTTCCGGGTCAAGGGTTAAATGCTGTGGCTTTTTCGGGGTTTGCTTGCGCTCATCGGGTGGCGGTGGATTTGGGAATTTAGGAGATTTGGCTAACTGTTAATTCTCTAAATTCCAGGTTTTCGATCGCATTTAATGGTACAAATGTATTGCTAAATCAATCTTCTCGCTTACATGATTATTGCCAATTTGGCGTAAATCTATCTTGTTAGTGCTTGACAACGGCAGCGAATAATATTACATCTGTAGTATGAATTTTGTTGTTTAGTTGAGGTTTACCCGTTCGCCATGAAGAGAAATTCACGCCACTGCGTTCAACATTGCACGATGCCATTAGGTGTTGAGCGATGGGCGGTGTTTCATGCGATCGGACTCCTAGCAACCCTAGCAAGCCTACGACTCACAGGCACCCATCCATTTCTAAGCCCAAATTTGATCTTAAACTGCGGGACGCAGGCGTATCGGAGACTTCTCCAGTTTCCAGCCGCCATGCCTACTTAAAACGCACACTACGCGAGCTGATTCGTTTGTGCCCCGCACTGGAACTGGTCTCCTAGGCGGGGTTCTTGTTTTAGGTTAATGACGAGGATCTGAGATATTTATGAAAAGTTGATGAGAGAAACGCGAAATTAAGTGGGGAAACAGGATGTTGAAGTTTAACTATAGCGATTTGGGATTGAATGTTGAGCGCATTGAGAGAACAGTTGAGGAAATTGTGTCTCAGCGGATGTTACTGGCCATGCGCGTAGGCGAAACTCTCTGCTCAGAACCAGGCAGGGCATCGTTTTTGGTAGCGATCGATCATCTTTGGTTTGACGATTTATTGAAGGCAATTGACCAGACGGGGTGCCGGGACATTGAAGTCTGTATGGCTGACGCTCAGTTTGCGGAAGTCTCCATGGTGGGAACGTGGATTGCGTCCTCACCTGAAGCTCACGAAGGCATTTTGGTCTGCACATTCGGTGCGACCTTAGAGGCATTAATCGATCGCATGTGGGCGGTCGATCGGGTTGCAAATGCTGAATTAAGGTTGAATTGAAGTTGTAGATAATGTCTAGGAATAAGTTTACCTAACTTGCTAAAGTGATGACTAATATTTCGTTGTCTAACCAACCGAGCATGGAATCGTCTCAGAATATCCCGGAACTCAATGCCTCTGAAATTAAAGATCTCCGTTTAGGAATGAGGATTTAATAACATCCATAAATTCGTTTCAGTCCTAATCTTGCGCACCTTCTTTAAATACTTCTTCCTAATCCGTTCCCAATCAGAGCCCTTTGGCATTTCAGGAAACGGCTTTTTCTCAAACTCCGAACGCGCCCAAACTTTTGCTAGATGGGCGGTATCGAGTCCCTGCACACCTCAAAAACCTCCTAAAATAAAAGAAAACCCTACATTAAGCAGGGTTTTCAAAATCAATGCCGAAGGTCAAGAGTAACTACTTATCTGTATAAGTATAGGAACCGAGTTCGCAAAGATTAAGACTGTCGCGTTCAACGATGGAGCCATCTTTAAATCCGCCTCGGATTCCATAGCTACAGGTTGTCTTGCCATCTGCGATCGTCACAGTCGCTGACTCTCCAGGACCAATGTCGCTATTTAAAATGTCCTCACCCCAAGTAGAAGAACTCACCGGTTCAACATAGAAGTGAGCCAAGACGCTAGAAGTTTTGTTGTATAAGGTGAAGACCAGATCCTCGGCTTGGGCTGCTTGAGCACCGATCGTAAATGTCGGCAATGTAATCAGTGCGATGGTTAGAAGCTTGCGAAGTGTGGGAGAAAACATACTTAAAATCTTCATAAGTTGATTGTTGGACCTTCAAATCGTAGACGATCGACTTAATCAGAATCAAGGCGGTTTATGCTGAATTCATCTAATTCCAAATATTTGGTGAACTTCAATATATCAGGGGTACTCTACGTTTAACTGGTAGTCACAGTTAGATGATTTAGCAGAAATGTCAATCTTTACCTTATAGAGGCTTGTTTTATGGGCAGCACCCCAACTCAAAAAGACTTCCGCCATGTCCGCAAAGCCACGGTACTAAAAGATTCGACAGGTGACACCCTGAGAGTCGGAGGGTACCGCCCGGACAAAAAAAGTCGCAACCCCCAGAAATTTTCGGCTGGTGCAGAACAAGTCATTCCTAAGGTCGTCGATCTGCGCCCTTTTATGACTGCCGTAGAAAGCCAAGGTAATTCTAACAGTTGCACGGCCAACGCCATGGCTGGAGCCTATGAATATCTGGATAATCGAATCAATGGCCAATCCACGGATATGAGTCGATTGTTTATTTATTACAACGCTAGGGAGATCGAAGGTAGTACTAACAAGGATGAAGGCGCTTATTTGTCGGACTGTGTAAAAGTCGTCCGCAAGTATGGAGCCTGTACTGAAGAAACTTGGCCCTTCACACTTGGCGAAGTGACCAGCAAACCGCCAAAAGTCGCCTACCGCGAAGCGGCCCAGTTTCGGATTGAAGATGCGGCATCGGTAGATGTTGATTTAGACATCATGCGAACTTGTCTCGCAGAAGGCTATCCTTTTGTTTTTGGGCTTCAGTTATTTGATTCATTTAATGGTGCAGGTGGCAATGGTGGATTGGTTCCCATGCCAGATCCTAACAATGAGAAACATGAGGGTGGCCATGCCATGCTTTGTGTTGGCTACTCCGATACCGATCGTGTTTTTATTATTCGCAACTCCTGGGGTGAGGAATGGGGCGATATGGGCTATGGCTATGTGCCCTATGAGTACATGGCAGACCCGAATTTGAATCATGATTGCTGGGTAATTCAACTGGGGAACCATCAGGAGATTGACCTTCGCGAAGACATTAGTAAAGGAATCAGCAAGAATATTAGTAAAGACAAAAGTTCTTTGTTTGATGGTGAAAGATCGGAAATAGCGAGAAGTCTTCGCGTTCCAGGAAGTACCCATACACCCAGTGGGATTCCGCTGTATAACGAGTCGTACTATGTGGAATACGAAGAAGAGTTAGTCTATCTTGACGATCGTGGAGGTTATGTTAATGTCTCTGAAGTTGAAGATATAGAAAGTTTGTATTACTTGGAATACGAAGAGGAATACGAAGAAGAAATCAGCGAAACCTGGTACGAGGAAACAGAGTATTTAGAAGAGGAAGATTCGGAAGAGTTTGAAGAGACCTCGGAAGAGACCGAATACGAGGATAGTACCGAGGATTACTCCGAAGAAGAGGAAGAAGAAGAAACTGAAGAGGAGGAAGCTGAAGAAGAGGAAACTGAAGAGGAAGAAGAAGAAGAAGCGGAAGAAGAAACTGAAGAGGAAACTGAAGGGGAAGAAGAAGAAGAAGAAGCGGAGGAAGAAGAAACTGAGGAAGAAGAAGAAACTGAAGAGGAAGAAGAGTACGAAGAGAGTGACGAAGAAAGTGGCGGAGAAGATGAAGATGAATAAGTTTGTCCCGTCTCTAATCACTTAGAATCACGACTACCATTACTAAAGTTATGCCTCCAAGCTCACGGGTTTGGGGGCGTTCATTTTGCAACTTTAGACCGATCGATCGGGTCATTACGCCTCACAAATTGATGAAATGTTAATCATTCTGTTGAACGCCGTTCACGAATAACTCATGTCCGCCAATGATCCACGAAACCTCATCGCCGAAAAAATCACCCTTGACGATCTTCAGCGACACTTCGGACGATCGCCCCGACCCCGCTGCGTTTCTCGAATGGCAACAAGATTTACCGACTCTCACCGTTCGCGGCAAAATCGACGGGGATCTCTACCAAGTTCTTGCCATCCTAAAACATCTCGCCAACCTCCTAAAATAAATCTCTCTCGATCGCATCGACGCCCTTAGTTCTTCGGACGAAACACCTGCTCCACCCATCCGACCAAGGTTTTACGCGGGACAAACCGCCCGATCACACTCACAACCTGATTCCCGAATCCCGTCACAACAATCGGTTCATTCCGTTCCAATGCATCCAGCGATTCCTTCACCACAGACTCCGCTGTCGCAACTTTGGGTGGCGTTTGCGTTGAGTTTTCCATCATCTTATCCATTCCCGCCGCCACTCCAAAATTCGATTCCGTCGTTCCCGGACATAGCGCCTGAACCTTCACACCCGAACCCTTCACCTCTGCCCACAGAGACTCACTAAAGCTCACCACAAAGGCTTTTGTTGCGGCATAGACGGACAGATACGGCAACGACTGAAGTCCTGCTATTGAGGCAACGTTAATAATGCTACCGGACTTGCGTTCTACCATGCTGGGCAAAAACAAATGCGTCAGTTCTGTCAATGCTAAAACATTCAACTGAATCATCGAAATTTGTTTCGATCGATCGCAACTGACAAACGCTGCATAATCGCCAAACCCCGCATTATTCACCAGCAAATCTACTGTCCACTCCCAGCTCTTCACCGCATCAAAAACGCCCTGAGCTGCTGTGGGGACCGTCAAATCTGCAACCCAGACTTTCACCTTCACACCCTGATTAGTCGTCAACTCATGAGCCAGCTCTCCCAGCTTATCTTGCGATCGAGCCACCAACACTAGGTCATACTTCTTCATAGCTAACGATCGTGCAAACGCTGCACCAATCCCCATCGAAGCACCCGTTACTAAAGCTGTCGGCATAATCATTCATCTCTTAAAACTCATCTCTATGATAAGTGGAATATAGCGATCAGTGAAATCCAACGCGGGTTTAGCTCAACCCAAGATTCTCTGAATAAACCCGTCCATCTTACCCAAAACCACTTGGGATACCTCATGCCCCATCGTCGGAAATTCTAAATACTTCACAGATGCCCCTGCCTCTAAGAGCCGATCGCGCGTCTCCACGGCCACGGCCACCGGAACCACCGGATCGACCGCGCCATGCACCATCAACACCGGAGCTTGATCTGAAACCGGGGCGATCGCACCATGACGATAGCCGCTTAACACCATGCGTCCGGCCAGCGGGAAGTCAAACCCCACGTCGATCGTCATCGCCCCCCCTTGAGAAAACCCACCCAACAAAGTTTGGGTCAACGGCACCTGTATCACCGTCGGCAACGCGGTTAAACATTCCATCAATGCCTGACGACTCGCTTGCAACTGCGGCAAATGCCCCCAATTCCCGCCAAAATTAAACCCAGATGGGAATCCGTACCACATCTTTCCGCCCGGAGCCGGATGGTCAAACGGCCCTTCCGGAAAGACTAAATGGTACTCAGATAAATTCAGCAATCCCGTAAAATAGGCGGCATCTTCGGCATTGGCACCCCAGCCATGGAGGATTACGATCGCACCCTTGGCCGGACGTCCCGACTGCGGCGGCACCGAAATGGTTCTTAACGTCATTACCTTGTCCTGATTGATTTTTTTAGAATACTAAGCTAGCAAACCGCTGCATGATTTCAAAACCGACCGGAGTCTCTTTTATTTGATGGGCGATGGCCTCGGGGTCAAAGCCTTCAGTAAGCAGACCTTCCCGTGCATAGTGCGTATAGGCTTGCATAACCTGCGTTGGGAACTCCGGATGGAACTGCATCCCCCACACACAATCGCCATAGCGAAAGGCTTGGTGGGGTACCCGATCGCTGGATGCCAGCCAGACGACATTGGGCGGGAGCTGGATGACGGCTTGGCGATGGCTAAGCTGGACGTGGGTTTGGGGGGGGAGGCCATGGAGAAGCGGATCATCTTGAGCTTCAGGACGGATTTGGACTGGAAGCGTGCCGACTTCTCTTCCATCCGAAATGTAATCGACCGTTCCCCCGAGCGCATAGGCCAACAACTGGTGGCCGTAGCAAATGCCTAAGATGGGAATTTGTTTATCGACAGCGATGCGTAACCAAATAGCCGTGGCTTCGCCCCAAGGATGCCGATCGGTGACCATCGAATGGGATCCGGTGATGAGAATGCCGCTGAGTTCGGTATAGTGAGGCAATGTGCCACCTCGGCTCACATCGACGGTTTTGATGAAGGTTCGATCGACCGAGAGTGCCTCGATCATCCAGTCTTCAAAATCACCGCATCGATTCTGGAGATCAGGCATGGTGCTTCCGGTCTTGATAATTAGAAGGTAACTCATGGATGGTAGTTTAGAGGGGTTTTAAGTGGGATTAAGTGTCTTTGGGGGCGCTTTAGGATGGCATTGAAAAGGAGGAGATGGCCTGAAGTCAAGGTCGTGTGGCTGCTATCCTCTCATTTAAAGGGTTATTGTGTGGCAATGTAGATAACCTGGTCACAAATTTTAGGAGTCCGGTGCGGTGGATGAGCTTAGGGCGGCGTTGGAACTGGCGACTGATGAAGAACTTTCTGGCTTAACGGATCTGTTGTTTTGTCCGAAGTTTAATCCATTGGATTATCTCCAGCAGCCGGAGGTGTTGGCGCTGCGGGCGGGCGATCGATCGCGTTGGCTAGATGACCTAGAGCAGCGATTTCGGTTTTTGGCGGCGGATGGCCTGACGGTGCTCCAACGAAAAACCGATCGGCTCAGCTACCGAATGATTTTGATTCAAGTCTGCTGTTATCTCAAATTGCCTTACTCCAGCGCCCTGTCTACGATGGATTTGGAAGCAGAGATTTTCTTGGTTTTGGTGCAGCGATCGGGACTGGAATTGCCGAGTAATGCCTCCGGGGCGGTCGGGACGGCACTTAAAGGCGGTGGAGCGATGGCAGCAAGCACACTCGTGACGCCATTGGTCAGACGTCTTGCAGGTCAAACGTTGGCACAGCAGGGATTAGTGGCGGCGGCGCGGCAGGGGCTGTTGCGCTATGGGGTCGTGCGATCGGCGGCATTAATGCTAGGACCTGTGATGTGGACGTGGTTTTTGGCAGACCTAGGATGGCGAAGTATTTCGACTAATTACGGCAGAATTATTCCGATGGTCTTTGCTCTTGCCCAGATTCGGCTGACGCGGGGCTTTGATTAGCAGCTAGAATTTTAGGGCTTCTCTCCCTTTTACTATGAACGCCCTGAACGTCCGTAATCTGTTAAAGCTATTCCGTCCCCATTCTGAACCGTCTCTCGATCGTTATTGGCAAGTGACGCAGCTTTGTTTGTTGATTTTGCCGTTTAATACGCTGGTGGGTGGGGTCTCCTTATTTGTTAATTCAGCCCTGTTGTGGGGACGATATGCAAATCAGTTTGTGCAGAGTTTGCTCAATCAGGTGTTGGTGTTGTTGGGCGCTTGGATGGTGATTATTGCGCTGTTTTCCGATCGAAAGGATTTGTCTCTGCCAGGATTGCTGAATTTTTTGCCCTTTTTTGTGGTGTTTATTGCCCAAAGTTTTTTGTTTCGTGAGGCGCGGCAGTTGCGACAGTTGGCGATGCTGTTGGTGATACCGTCGGTGCCGATTTCGATTTTGGCGATTGCTCAGGTGTTCTGGGGCTGGAGTTTTCATTGGAAGATTTTCTCCATTGGCGGTGGGGATGGGGTGATTTTGGACTGGTTTTTGCATCCAGGCGGGGTGCCGCTCGGTCGGGCGTCGTCACTGTTTTACTATGCGACGATTTTGGCGAGCTATCTGGTGATGACGTTTACGGTCAGTGTGGGGCTATGGACCGATGCGATGGCCCAACCGCTGAAATCTAGTCAGATCAAATCGGACGAGATGCAACCGCTTGGCGCAGGGATTGGGCGATCGTTTGGAGAATGGTTGTTTCAGTCAAGGTTTGGGCTAATGGTCGTGGTGATGCTAAATGCGATCGCGCTGTTTTTGACCCAATCTCGGAATGCGTGGGGGATTGCGGTGGGAATGGTGGTTCTGTTTGCTGTTCTGATGGGCTATCGGTGGGTGATGGGACTGGTGACGAGCTTGGTGGTGGCGGTCCTAGAAGCAGCCTATGCGCCGCCGCCGCTGAATGGATGGTTTAGGACAGTGGTGCCGAGGCAAGTTTGGGGACGGGTGAATGATGAGTTATTTCTGGGGCGTCCGGTGGAGACGCTGCGGTTGACTCAGTGGAAGTTTGCGGTTTCGATGATGCAGCAGAAGCCGTTGACGGGTTGGGGGTTGCGCAATTTTTCGATGCTCTATGAGGCGGCGACGCACTATTACATTGGCCATCCTCACAATTTGATGTTGATGTTGGCCTGTGAAATGGGGATTCCGGCGACGGTGGTTTTTTACTCGATCGTGGGTGTTGTGGTGGGGCGTGGGGTACAGCTAGTGGGGCGGTTGTCGGCTTTTGAGGGGCGATCGCTCGTGATGATTGTGCTGGCGTTTTTGGGCTGCACGGTGTTTAGCTTTTTTGATGTGCCGATTTTTGATGCGCGGATTAATCTGCTGGGGTGGATGTTGCTGGCGGGGATTTGGGGGGTGGTGCAGCGGCGATCGATGGCGATCGGCGGTGGGGAACAGGAGGGATTGGAGCGGTGATGGGTTGGGGTATTTTGGTAATAAAAAAGAGGGCGATCGGGCGATCGTTCCTCGTTTTGGTTTTGGGTTGTTTCTGTGGTCTTGGGACGATGATGCGTTGCTTTGCTTAACGCATCCTACGTCGGACGGCGGGCGTGGGATCCACGGATCTCAATAGAACCTGGTTTATGCGTTTCCGGCCATTTGGGCGGCGACTTCGGCGGCAAAATCGGTTTCTTCGACTTCGATGCCGTCTCCAAGGACAAAACGGGTGAAGCGACGGATTTGAATGTTTTCACCCAGGGTCGCCATTTGTTGGGTAACGAGTTCGCCGACGGTCATGTTTTGATCTTTGATGTAGGGCTGGTCGATGAGACACAGCTCTTTGAGTCGTTTGTCGATGCGGCCTTGGACAATCTTCTCGCGCATCGCTTCAGGCTTGCTGGAGAGGTCGTCTTTGCCCATTTCGATCGCCGTTTCTTTGGCAGCAAAATCGGCTGGTATGTCAGAAACTTTAACGTACTCAACGTTAGGACATGCTGCAATTTGCATCGCAATGTTGTTAACTAGCTCCTTAAACGCTTCGTTTCGGCTCACGAAGTCAGTCTGGCAGTTGACTTCGACTAGGACGCCGATGCGCCCACCCGTGTGGATATACTGACCAACGAGTCCTTCAGCAGCTACCCGATCGGCTTTTTTGCCTGCATTGGAAATTCCTTTCTGACGCAACCACGCAATGGATTTCTCCTGATCGCCCTCATTCTCAACGAGCGCTTTCTTGCAGTCCATCATGCCCGCACCCGTCTTGGCCCGCAGCGCCTGCACAGCCTTTGCTGTAATTTCTGCCATAATCCTAAGTCCTAATTTCTGCGTCTTAATATCAACATGTCAACTGTCATATCCCCCCTACACTTTTCTGAGAAGACGCAGGAGGGATTTGTTTTCATCGAAGCCCTAATCGAACATCAGTCGATTACGCCTCAGCAGTCGCCTCAGCAGTCGCCTCAGCCGCAACCGCATCTGCCGATACGACCCCCGCCGCAACTGCATCCGCCGTGACGATTTCTGGGGAAGTTCCTTCCGCAGCGCCAGCTTCAGCACCTGCGTAGTCGTCTTCGTACTCGGTGCCGTCGTAGTCTTCGTACTCGTCTTCACCCGCAACTTGACCATGACGACCTTCATAGATCGCATCCGCCAAGCGTCCAACGATCAATTTGATCGATCGGATCGCATCGTCGTTCGCCGGAATCGGCACATCAACACAATCTGGGTCGCAGTTAGTGTCGAGAAGCGCAACGATCGGAATCCCTAGCTTCTGGCATTCTTGAACGGCGTTGTATTCCCGACGTTGGTCAACCATGATGACGACATCCGGAATCTTGCGCATTTGCTTGATGCCACCAAGATACTTCTGGAGCTTTTCCAGTTCCCGACGCAACACAGCCGCTTCCTTCTTAGGACGCATTTCCAACGCACCCGTTTCTTCTAACCGCTCCAATTCCTTGAGGCGATCGACACGGGTCTTAATCGTGGTCCAGTTGGTGAGCATTCCACCCAACCAACGCTGGTTCACATAATATGCGCCGCAACGAGCCGCTTCTTGAGCAATGATGCCAGCCGCTTGACGCTTGGTTCCGACGAACAAGTACTTTTTACCTTGCTCAGATCCAGCACGTACAAAGTTGAACGCATCGTCCATCAGACCCGCAGTCTGAACGAGGTCAATAATATGAACACCATTGCGAGCCGCAAAGATGTAAGGCTTCATCTTGGGGTTCCAGCGACGGGTTTGGTGCCCGAAGTGAACACCAGATTCCAGCATTTGAGCCAAAGTAACAACGGGCATTTTGTAGTCTCCTTTCGGGTTAATCCTCCACCCGGATGTACTGAGCGGGCTGTCTGATTCAGAAAACAAGATCGAAGGAAGACATGAAAATAGTCAATTCCCGTCCGTTCTGGCACAGTGCAGTGTGTCCCGTGAGCACCCGATAAACTCCGAGTGTGTGGTTTTTACAGAACGTCTAGGCTAACACAAAAGAGCTGTTAACGATCGATTATTCAACCTACGGAGGCAGATTTTGTTTGTGTGGTATGCGACTTCAGTCACCTGAACTCAGAATTGCTGGGGTAGGTAAAGTCTCTCTCATGGCAACGAGCGTTTGTTGTTATTATTCATGAAGGTTTCTTAAAGCTCATTTTTCTCTTGCTTAACTTTCTTTCAAAATTGCACTGCGATTAAGGAGCGGACCGATCTCGTGAAATCCCCATTACTGAATTCTTCCGGAACCCGCATGGTTGCTACGGTGGGTGCGATCGCATTAGCGGTGACGGGCGTATCCACTTGGGTGATGTTTTCCAGCAACAAGCCCCAAGTCGCTGAGACGCCCTCGGCTGAAGCCGAGAAAAAGAAGGAAGATCAGGCGGCGATCGGTGCCCTCGGTCGTCTTGAACCTGCTGGCGAAGTGTATAAGATTGCATCTCCGTCGGGAGGATTTAGTTCTCGCATTGAAAAAATGCTGGTGAAAGAAGGGGATACTGTCAAGCCGGGTCAGCCGATCGCTGTGATGGATAGCTATTCCAGCCTGCTAGGTTCTGCAAAGCAAGCAGAAGCGATGATGATCGAAGCTAATACGAAACTCGAAGGGGTCAAGTTAGGCGCAAAGTCTGGGGATATTAATGCCCAAAAAGCCACGATCGGCGTTGAACAAGCGACGGGTATTGGGGCCGAGGCCGAACTTCGTCGATCGGTGGTCGATCTTGAAAACGCAGAATTAGAACTTAGCAAAGCTAAAGCCCAGGCTATTAAGCTCGTGGCAGAAGTCAAAAAAGCGGAGTGGGATTTTAAAGCCTACGATGAGCTATTTAAAAAAGGAGCCATTTCTGAGGCAGAAAAACGGAGTCGAGAACTGACCTTCATTAGCAAACGACAAGAATTAGAGCAAGGCAATCAGACGATCGCCCAAGCCGCAAAAACGGTCACTCAGCGAAGGAGTAGCGTTGAAGTCGCTCAATCTTCTATTTTGAAGTCCCAAGCCAAGGTTGCTGCCGAAAACCAACGCTTTAGCAGCGTTTCTGAAGTCCGACCCACGGATGTCAAAACCTCGGAAGCCCAAGTTCTTGTGGCTCAAGCCAATTTTGAAAAAGCCAAGTCTGAACTCGAACGATCGATCGTCAAAGCGCCGATTCCCGGAAAAGTTCTAAAAATCTACGCCAAAGAAAATGAAGCCGTCGGGACGAGTGGCATCATGGAACTGGGCTTCACTGACAAAATGTTTGTTGTGGCGGAAGTAGACGAAAACTCGATTTCCAAAGTAAAGAAAGGCGATCGGGCTATTATTAAGAGCGATGCGTTTCAGGGTGAGATCTCTGGGAAAGTCGAACTTATCGGCGCTCAGGTTCGCAAAAATGGAGTGACGAGCGCAGATCCCTCAGATAAGCAAGACATCCGCGTGGTCGAGGTCAAAATCCTCCTCGATGACAGCAGCATCGTCAAAAATTTCACAAACCTCCAAGTTAAAGTCTCCATCCAGCCTTAACACAAAAGCCTCTAATCCTAGGGGCTGGAATGTTTTGAACCGCCTTGAACCCTTTTCTGAATCTATCTATGTTCAGCATTGTCATTCCAACCTACGATCGCAAACCCATTCTAGAAAAGTGCCTCATCGCTTTGGAAGATCAGAACTACACCGGGGACTACGAGGTCGTCGTCGTCGATGATGGCTCGAATGATGGCACCGTCGAATGGCTGCGGGAAACCCAATTTCCCCACGTTCGGTTTATCGTCCAAGACCACCAAGGTCCCTCTGCGGCACGAAATCTTGGCGTCGAACAGGCAAAAGGCGACACGATTATTTTCATCGACAGCGATCTGGTGGTGCTGCCGGGGTTTCTCTCGAATCATGATGCGAAACTCCAGCAAGGCCGCCGAGACACCGGGAGCGATCGCTTCTTTACCTATGGCCGCGTGGTCAATACGGCCAACTTTGAAAATCCAACCAGCGAACCCTACAAAATCACGGACTACTCTGCGGCCTTCTTCGCAACGGGAAATGTTGCGATCGCTCGTCATTGGCTCATCGAAGCGGGATTGTTCGACACCGGGTTTCAACTCTACGGCTGGGAAGACCTCGAACTAGGTGTGCGATTAAAAAAATTGGGTTTAACCCTAATTAAAGCGCCCGAAGCAGTTGGCTACCACTGGCATCCCGCGTTCACCCTCGCCCAAATCCCCAAACTCATTGACCAAGAAATCCAACGTGGTCGAATGGGCGTGTTGTTTTATCAAAAACATCCTACTTGGGACGTGAAAATGATGATCCAAATGACTTGGCTACATAAAATCCTTTGGGGTACTTTATCGCTGGGCGGACTGTTGAATGAAAAAACAATGGCCCCGTTTTTACAATGGTTGATCGATCGGGGTCAGCCCAGCCTTGCTTTAGAAGTGGCCCGAATTTTTCTTAATTGGTACAACGTAAAAGGTGTGTATGCGGCCTACGACAACATAAAAAAATAACTCAGTATTTATCCCCGATTACTTGTAAAGAATGTCATTTCCCTGTGAGACATTCAATGGTTTTTTGGTCAATGAATAAGGGAATCAATTGTGACAGAGCGGGACTTAGAGTCTGGTACTAGCTATAGTGCTTTGCTTTATCCACGGGGCCAACTCAACGCCCGCCTTAATCTTGAAGCTGCCGGATTCACGCCGGGTTTCCAACCCATGGAAACGTCCATAGCGTTGGCGAAGCCATGCCGAAGGCATTAGATGGACTTTGTTGGTATGGGCGCGGTTTCAATCGCTATTTTGAATTCCCTTATCGATCGCGCAACCAAGCGGCAACCTCCACCTCCAACTGCTCCAACTCTCGAAACACCTCCTGCTTCACCCATGACCCAAAGACATCTAGCGGCGTCACCGTTGCATTGGGTGCCCACTTAATTTCCTGGCCGACGGGCGTCATATGATTTCCTTTCAGACGAGCGACGCAGGTGCCGTTGGGGAAACGGGCTTCTAAAATGCCAGAGAGCGATCGGGTTTGGTCGAGATTATCACTGCTGAATTTGACGAGTAGATTATTGGCCACCTCATAGCGACGTTCGATCAGGCGATTGGTTTCGTCGGGCGAGGGGGTGAACTCGGGCGTCCCCATGGGGGCAAACCGAGGTGCAAATTGTTGCATCATCTGTGACATCTGATCCATCAGTGGAATCGAGTCTTTGGCAGCAAAATTATTAAACGCCATCAACACATTGCCCGATCGCTTCACCTCAAACAAACTGCCAATCAGCAAATGCAACTTACAGCCCATGCTGTGACCCAAGCCAAAAATCGGTAGATTTCGATCGCCCATGTAGCGATCTTCAAGGGCATACAGGGTACGATCAAACTGCCACAACACCTGTTCTGCGATCGCACTGTGCTCAAAGGTGTTCACAAATGGCGTCGCAATAATCACATATCCTTGACTTGCCAAAAATTCCAGGAGTCGCCGATAGCTCACATGGGGCAGCGTCGCCACAAAAGCTCCACCCAAAAAATGGATCACTCCTACCGGACGGCGTGGAATAAGCACCCAACTGCCAGAAACTTCGAGCCACTCCATTTGTTCTCAATCCACATGAATCTCACATCCTTATTCTAGAGTCAGAACAACGGCTGAAACAACGGGTGCGATGACGGTGATTCCCCACTATGGAGGTTCGGTTTTACAATGCGGAAGGGGCAAGGCTTCGGGTATTCTCAAAGAAGACTCCTACAGTTGGACTGAGTCGGTCGATTAAGTTAGTTTTGAGTTCATTTAGGTTGCTGGGAATAGGGTGCCATGGGCGAGTGGATCTTGCCAACACTAAGTCAAATTTTGAGCTTTGAGCCTGCAAATGTACCTCGCCCTGTAATGTCGATCGCATCACGGCAGCTTCAAGCTGAGCACCAGTGGACTGGAGCCGTAGCTGCCCTGGAATCGCTCTTGGAGTCGCACGCGGACAATGGACAAAATGCTGATGCGGCGCATTCCTCGGGCCTTGTTTTGTCAGGTCCTTTTCCCCTGCTCAGCCACTCCCAACTGCTAGATCGCTTCAACGTTTTGGCATTCACGGTTGATCCGTCGTTGCATTCAGTTACGTCATTTTTCCGTTTGCCCCCGGTCTCCGAGGCACGCAAGGCTCCAGCAACGACCAGTGGCACCCTTTCGTTGCTCCCCGCCGATCCCCTTGCTGCTGAACACTTTTGCTTTGTTCTAACACCGAAATTTAGCTTAGTGATGGTGATGGGTGAAGATAGCGATCGTCAGCCTGGATTTTGGTTTTCCTTTGACCCGGAGAATGTGCTGAGGGCGTGGCAGGTGTTGCGGCTGCGGGTGATGATGTTAAGTCAACGTCAACTGCAAGCGCTAGATGCCATGGTTGAGAAGTTTCCGCCTGTCGTTCCTCATTTCTCGACGGTCTCCCAGTTCAGCCAAGCCCTTCTATCGTACCTCCCCCCCATTGAAGCGCCTCACATTCATCACCTCATTCCAGTCCCCACTGCTGTCCATGCTGATACGAGCCACAGTCTAGATGTGGAGTTACTGACGGCGATTGCCCATGAAGTTCGGACGCCCTTGACCACGATTCGGACCTTAACGCGGCTATTGATGAAACGAAAAGATATGGCAGCGGATGCGGTCAAACGTCTCGAAGTCATCGATCGTGAATGCAGTCAACAGATCGATCGCTTTGGCCTTATTTTCCGCGCCGTAGAACTCGAAACCTCTCAGGGTAAAGGCTTCTCCCTCACGGCAACCTGTCTAAATGACGTGCTTAGCCACAGCATTCCACGCTGGGAAAAGCAAGCGAGTCAGCGGGGTCTAATCTTGAGCGTGGTCTTGCCGGAAGGATTGCCTTCGGTCGCAAGCGATCCGATGATGTTGGACCAAGCGTTAACGGGTTTGATCGAACGATCGGCGCGGTCAATGCCACCGGGGAGCAAAATCGACGTCGAAGTGAGTCTTGCCGGAAGCCAGCTCAAACTCCAAGTCGAAACCCATCCCAACGAAGATTACGCCGCTCACAAACCTCTGCTTCAATCCCTCGGACAAATGTTGACGTTTCAGCCTGAAACGGGTGTGTTGAGTTTGAACCTTACGGTGACGAAAAATCTGTTTAATGCGATCGGTGGGAAGCTGACGGTTAAGGAACGATCGGCCCATCATGGCGAGTTGTTTACGTTGTTTTTGCCATTGCAGGATCCTCAAGGCGATGGGTTTGGCCCGACGTTTTTCGTGTAGGGGTCGAGGCGATCGGGCGGGGTGTATAGTTGGGGCATTGAGATTCAGAAATTGACAGGAATTCATGCCCTACAGCGCCTTCACCTCAATTAGTCAACTTAAGAAAGCCTTTGGACTCACCACTAAAGAAGGCGATCGATTTATTCCTACTGAGCTTGAGACTATTATTCCTGATCCAATTCTCATCGGTTTTTTGAATAAAACGCGAACCTTGGCGATCGCAACTGGAAGTGAAAAAGCCCGATCGGAACTGTTAGTTGCGCCGCTTCTAGTTGAGGTTCGCGAACTGTTGAACCGAGAAGTTTCACTCTTTTCAGGGGAAGATTTTACGGTAGATGCAAGTTTGGGTTTGAATGGGATTTGCGATTTTTTGATTAGCAGGTCTCCGGAACTCTACGCGATCGAATCCCCGGTGATTGTACTTGTTGAGGCGAAGAAGGCAGATTTAAAAATTGGCGTTCCACAATGCATCGCGGAAATGGTCGCAGCCGCTAGGTTCAATGCGGATAACAATTCTGATATTAAAACAGTGTATGGCTGCGTAACGAGTGGGACGCTTTGGCGATTTTTGAAACTGGAGGGAACGATCGTAACAATCGATCTGACCGATTACCCTTTAGAGCCGATCGATCGATTGTTAGCGATGTTGCTATGGATGGTCAAGGATGGGTAGGTGTATCAATAACCCACTCAACACACCCTGCTGTGGCAATCCACAATGACTCGTGAGAATCATCATTTTTTCGCGAGAATTTCATGAATCAAATCGGATTGCCACAACATGGGGAGAGGACTTATAAACCGGGTGGTAAAAGCACCTGATCGATCACGTGAATTACGCCATTGCTTGCACCGACATCAGCTTTCACAACCTTGGAATTGTTAACACTGACTTTCTGATTCTGGACTTTTACCGCGACGGTACTGCCGGCTACGGTGGTTACTTGACCTGAACGTAAATCTTTGGCCATAAGGTTGCCAGAAACAACGTGGTAGGTCAGCACTTGCTGAAGCAATTTACGATTTTCGGGCTTCAGCAGCTTCTCCAGCGTGCCTTTTGGCAATGCAGCAAAGGCTTCATTCGTTGGCGCAAACACCGTGAATGGACCTTTCCCAGAGAGTGTTTCGACGAGTCCGGCTGCTTTTATTGCGGTTACTAAAGTGGAAAAAGCAGGATTACTCGCTGCAACGTCAACGATCGTCCCGGATTGAGTGGGTTTCGTGGCCATTAGACCGGGTGGTAGAAGCACGCGATCGATCGCGTGAATCACGCCATTGGTTGCTTTAACATCGGCTTTGACAACATTAATACCATTGACTTTGACGCCATTCTTGTTCACCTGGAGGGTGACGGAATTGCCTTCGACAGTGGCCACTTTGCCCGATTTTAAATCTTTGGCCATCAGATCGCCCGAAACGACGTGGTAGGTCAACACCTTACGCAGTGAATCGCGATTTTCAGGCTTCAACAACATCTCTAAAGTTCCTTTCGGCAAAGCTGCGAAAGCTTCATTAGTTGGCGCAAACACCGTGAATGGACCTTTCCCAGAGAGTGTTTCGACGAGTCCGGCTGCTTTTATTGCGGTTACTAAAGTGGAAAAAGCAGGATTACTCGCTGCAACGTCAACGATCGTCCCGGATTGAGTGGGTTTCGTGGCCATTAGACCGGGTGGTAGAAGCACGCGATCGATCGCGTGAATCACGCCATTGGTTGCTTTAACATCGGCTTTGACAACATTAATACCATTGACTTTGACGCCATTCTTGTTCACCTGGAGGGTGACGGAATTGCCTTCGACAGTGGCCACTTTGCCCGATTTTAAATCTTTGGCCATCAGATCGCCCGAAACGACGTGGTAGGTCAACACCTTACGCAGTGAATCGCGATTTTCAGGCTTCAACAACATCTCTAAAGTTCCTTTCGGCAAAGCTGCGAAAGCTTCATTAGT
>ENA-OBIO01000333-OBIO01000333.1-metagenomes-genome-assembly--contig:-NODE-333-length-26679-cov-4.6114_pt1 | contig 26679 bp, 30 predicted proteins | sample MGYA00153383_OBIO01 | MGnify analysis MGYA00153383 | reverse complement strand
CTTCGACGCTCCCGTCCACCTGCACACCCATGACACGACCGGCGGCCAGCTCGCCACCCTGCTCGCCGCTGTCGACGCCGGGGTGGACGCGGTCGACTGCGCAGCCGCGCCGATGTCGGGCGGCACCAGCCAGCCCAACATGAGCGCGCTGGTCGCGGCCACCGACCACACGGACCGCGCAACCGGGCTGGACCTCGCCGCGCTGTCGGCGATGGAGCCGCACTGGGAGGCCGTCCGCGACCTGTACGCGCCGTTCGAGTCCGGGCTGCGCGCGCCGACCGGCACCGTCTACCGCCACGAGATCCCGGGCGGCCAGCTGACGAACCTGCGCCAGCAGGCGATCGCGCTGGGCCTGGGTGACCGGTGGCCGGCCGTCCAGGAGCTGTACGCCGTCGCCAACGACCTGCTCGGCAAGCCGATCAAGGTCACCCCGACCAGCAAGGTGGTGGGCGACCTCGCGCTGTTCCTCGCCGGCAGCGACGTCGACCCCGAGGCCGTCCGGTCGGACCCGCGCGGCTACGACCTGCCGGACAGCGTGCTGGGCTACCTCGGCGGTGAGCTCGGCACGCCACCCGCCGGCTTCCCCGAGCCGTTCCGCACCCGGGCCGTCGAAGGGCGCCCGCCGGTGGGCGGCGAGGTGCCGCTTACCGAGGTGCAACGGGCCGCGTTGGCCGGCGGCGACCGGCGCGGCACGCTGTCTCAGCTGCTGTTCCCCAAGCCGTACGAGGAGTACTGCCGGGTGCTCCAGACCCACGGCGACGTGTCGGTCATCCCGACCGAGGCGTTCTGGTACGGCCTGCGCCCCGGCCACCCGGTCACCGTCGGGCTGCAGCCCGGGGTCGACGTCGTGGTCGAGCTCGAGACGGTCGGCGAGCCCGACGACGACGGGCTGCGCACCCTGCACCTGCGCGTCAACGGCGCGCCCCGACCGGTCAGCGTTCGGGACCGCGGTGTCCAGGTCACCAGCACCAGGGCCCGTCGTGCCGACCCCGCCGACACCGGCCAGATCGGCTCGGCGCTGCCGGGCGTAGTGATGCTCAAGGTCGCCGCCGGCGACCCGGTCCGTCAGGGCCAGCCGCTCGCGGTCGTCGAGGCGATGAAGATGGAGTCGACTGTCACGAGCCCCCGTGACGGCACCGTCACCGAGGTCGCCCGCGCCAGCGGGGACGCCGTGGAGGCCGGCGACCTGCTGATGGTGCTGGGCTAGGCAGCCCGAGCCATGGTCAGGCCAGCCGGCTGCGCAGCCGTCTGGCGAACTCCAGGGTCAGCGCGAGCGCGGCCAGCACCGCGAGCGTCGCGGCGGCCAGCAGTGGGGCGCGTCGCTGCCCCGCCCCGCCGGCCGCAGGGCTCGGGCCGGTCGGCAGTGCGGGCACCCGCACCGAGGCGCTCGCGACCGTGTCGCCGTTGCGCACCGTCACCTCGATGGGGGACGCGCCCCCGCCGGTGTCGATCCGCAGGACGTACTGGCCCAGCAGGGCGCGGGAGACGGCGTCGACGGCGCCGAGCAGACCGGGGCCGTCGAGCCCGATCCGCACGACACCGGGGTCCGGTCCCGCGAGGCGGTGAGCAGCCGCCCCGCAGTCGGCGCCGGTGGCGAGCACCGACACCTGGGTGTCTGTACCGCCGATCACGCGTTGCTCGGCGTCGATCGCACGGCAGGTCGCGATCACCACAACCAGCCGGCGCACGGTCGGGGCACCGGGCAGGCCGTCGAGCAGTCTCCCGGGCTGCGGACGCAGGTCCGCGAGCCGCTCGAGCGCGCTGCGGGCGGTCGTGGGCTCGACTCCGGGCAGCACGGTGGTCGGCAGCTGTGAAGGCACGCTGCGAAGTAGGTCGCCGGCCGCGTTCTGCACGGCACTGACCTGTTCCCCGGCGACGGACCCGTCGAGCACGACGACGAGCTGGGCCGGGGAGTTGACGACACGGGTCGACGTCAGCGACACGGGGCGGCCGTCCTGCGCCGCGGTGAAGGCCGTCGACGGCAGAGCCGTGGCAGTCATCAGCCGCGGGACGGTCGCGGTCACCGTCAGCACCAGGTCGGCGGTGGTGCGGGCCGCCGACAGGGCGAGCTCGCTGTCGGACGCCGCGGACGGAGCGGCGGCAAGCAGGACGCCCAGGAGGCCACCCGCTGCTGCAGCGCGCACGAACGCCGACCACGCGCAGCCCGGGGTCACCTGCATCCCCACCCCTCAGCCAGGCGCCGGTACCCGCCGCTGCACACGGTCTACCGGCTGCACGGCCCGCCAGTCGAACCGGCGGCGCTCGGCGTACGAACCAACCGGAACGGCGGCACCCGTCCGCCCCCCCGTACATTTGCGCCTCGCCCCTCACGCCCGGAGGTCCCCCGTGTCCCGTCCGCTGCCCTTCCTGCTCGGTGCCGTCGTGCTGGCGCTCGCCATTCCGGCGCTGTCGGCGGCGCCGGCGTCGGCTGCCCCCGGTGACGCCACGTTGACCGTCGTGCATGGCGTACGCGGGCTGGTGGCCGACGTCCGGCTCGACGATGCCCTGGTGCTCAGCGGGTTCGCCCCTGAGCGGGTCACCGACCCGCTCAGCGTCACGCCCGGCAGCCACCACCTGCAGGTCTGGCCGTCCGGTGCTGCCACGTCGACGCCGCCGGTGATCGACCAGCAGATCACGGTGACCGCGGGTGAGCAGGCCACCTTGGGCATCGGGCTGGGCCCGGACGGCAAGGCGCTGGTCACCATCTTCGACGACCGCGGGCTGCTCACCGACGCCGGCAGCACGGCGCTCGCGGTCCGTGGCCTGGCGAATGCGGCGCCGATGAAGGTGGTGGCCGGCAGTCGCACCGTCGCCGAGTCGTTGGCCAACACGCAACAGCAGGTCCAGCAGATCCCGCCGGGCACCTACCCGGTCAGCGTCGCGCCCTCAGATGGGTCCGCGGCGAGCGTCCCGGCGCAGGACGTCCCACTCGTCGCAGGTCGTGCGGTGGTGCTCTACCTGATCGGTTCGCAGGCCGACTCGACGCTCGGTTGGGTCGCCCAGACCATCCGCCCGGCGGACGCAGCCGCGCCTCGGCGCGTCGACACCGGCGTCGGGCCGGTACCGGCAGCAGGGACGGTGGGCGGCACAGCACTCGTGCTCGGACTCCCGCTGGCCCTGCTCGGCGCGGTCGCCCTGCGCCGCCGGCTGCTGCCGGCGTGACGCCGCCCCGCCATTTGCTGGCGGGGCCGCTGCTCGCGCTCGCCCTCGCCGGCTGCGGCGCCACCTCGTCGGCCACCGCGCCGTCGGCCCCCGTAGCAACATCTGGCAGCACCCCGGCTCCGGCCGCCGCCGGGCCGGCGTCGACGACCGCGAGCCTGCTCGGCTCGCAGCCGGCGACGCTGGATGCGCTACGGGCGGCGCAGGCGCGTCGTCCGGTGTCGGTACTGGTGCCGGGCGTCGCGACCGCGGCGCCCGTCGAGGCGCGCACCACCAATCCGGTGAGCGGCGGCCTCGACCTGCCCGACGGACCCGCGAAGGTCGCCTGGTGGGCCAGCGGCTCGGCGCCCGGCGATGGCACCGGCTCGGTGGTGCTGGCCGCGCACGTGTCCTACAACGGCCAGACCGGCCCCTTCACCCGGCTCGCGAGCGTCCCGCCGGGCACCGAGGTGGTCGTCACCAGCGCCGACGGCACTGCCCGGCGCTACGCGGTGCAGAGCATCCGCAACGCGCCCAAGACCGCCCTTGACCGCGGCGAGCTGTTCCGCACCACCGGCGAACCGGCCCTGGTGCTGGTGACCTGCGGAGGCCCCTACGACCGCACGACGCACAGTTTCGCGGACAACGTCGTGGTGACCGCCACGCCCGTCTAGCCGAGACAGGTGCCCGGGGCTGCGGGGCGACCGCTCGGTTTCAGCGCAGCAGGTCGTACGCCAGGCGCAGCACCAGCGCGGACACGACGACCAGGAAGACCCGGCGCACCCAGCCGCTGCCGCGGCGTACCGCGAGCCGGGCGCCGACCTGCGAACCGGCCAGGTTGCTGGCGGCCATCGCCGCCCCGAGCCCCCACAGGACGTGCCCGCCGAGGGCGAACAGCAGCAGGGCGGCCAGGTTGGTCGCCGTGTTGACCGCCTTCGCGGTCGCGCTTGCGTGCAGAAATGACAGGCCGACTCCGCCGACGAGCAGGAAGACCAGGAAGCTGCCGGTGCCGGGGCCGACCAGTCCGTCGTACAGGCCGATGGCGGCGCCGCCGCCGACCGTGACCCGCCGCTGGGTGCGCACGCTCAGGCGCAACGCCTCGACCTCGCCCAGCTGGGGCCGTCGCCAGGTGAAGACCAGGACGGCGACCAGCGCGGCCAGGACGACGGGCTTGAGCGCGCCGCTGGGCGCTCGGGTCGCCAACAGCGCGCCGACAGCGGACCCGCCGAAGGCCACCGCGACCATCGGGACAGCGATCCCCCGGTCGACCGGCACCCGGCGGGCATAGGTCACCGCCGCCGACCCGGTGCCGACGACCGAGGCGAGCTTGTTGGTGCCCAGCAGCGACACGATCGGGGTTCCCGGCAGCACCAGCAGCAGCGCCGGCAGCTGCAGCAGTCCGCCGCCCCCCACGACGGCGTCCAGGCCGCCGGCGAGCGCTGCCACCGCGCAGAGGACCAGCAGGTGGCTCAGGTCCACGGGGCCGTACCGTCTGAGTCATGAGCGCACCTGACCGCACCGCCACTGCCCCCGACCCGGCCGCGCTGGCTGCCACCCGGGACCGGCTGCGCGCCGAGCACCTGCGACCGCCGGCGGAACGGCCGGCGTCCAGTGCCCGCGGCCTGCACCACACCGCCCTGGTCAGCGGTGACGTCGAGCGGACCGTGCGCTTCTACCAGGACCTGCTGGAGTTCCCGCTGACCGAGATGATCGACAACCGCGACTACGCGGGCTCGACGCACTTCTTCTTCGACATCGGCAACGGGAACCTGTTGGCCTTCTTCGACTTCCCGGGTCTTGACGTCGGCCCGTACGCCGAAGTGCTCGGTGGGCTGCACCACGTCGCGATCAGCGTCGAGCCGGATCGGTGGGGGCACCTGAGGGCCAAGCTCGACCGGGCCGGGGTGGAGTACGCGCACCACAGCGGCACCTCGCTCTACTTCACCGACCCGGACGGTGCCCGCGTCGAGCTGATCGCCGACCCGCTCGGCGAGATGTACGGCGAAACCGTCCGGTAGCTCAGAACTGCGGGTTCGCTCAGGTGTCGTGGGTGTGGGCGTGGGCGTGGCCGGCCTCCGCCGCGGGCGGCTTCGGCTCGCCGGAGTGCTCCAGGGCCTCGGGGTTGTCGGCGAGCCGGCGGCGCGACGCGAGGACCTCCGCCTCGGCCTCGACCCGGCCGACCCAGTTGGCCCCCTCCACGCTCTTGCCTGGCTCGAGGTCCTTGTAGACCTCGAAGAAGTGCTGGATCTCCAGGCGGTCGAACTCCGAGACGTCGCCGATGTCCTGCAGATGCTCCTGGCGCGGGTCGCGGACCGGGACGCACAGCAGCTTCTCGTCCGGACCGGCCTCATCGGTCATCCGGAACATCCCCAGTGCGCGGACCCGGATCAGGCAGCCCGGAAAGGTCGGCTCGTCGAGCAGCACCAGCGCGTCGAGCGGATCGCCGTCGCCGCCGAGGGTGTTCTCGACGAAGCCGTAGTCGGCCGGGTAGCTGGTCGAGGTGAACAGCCTGCGGTCCAGCCGGATGCGACCGGTGTGATGGTCCATCTCGTACTTGTTGCGCTGGCCCTTCGGGATCTCGATGGTGACGTCGAACTCCACGGGGCGGGCTCCTCCGGGGGACGGCTGGGGTCGGGTCACGCCTAGTGTCCCGTACGGCCTCGGGCGCCAGACCGGGGGACAGGCGGGAGGTCGCGTGAGACCACCCCCGCGGATCGCGCTGCTGGCTGTCGGCGTCATCGCCGCTGCCGTCGGCCTGGCGGTGGCGCGCGGCCAGGGGGAGGTGCCCGCGGACCGGCCGGCGGCCGCTGCGCCAAGGCCCGCGCTGAGCCGCACCCCACTGCTCCCGCAAGCCGATCGGGCCCCGCAGCCGACGTCGGCCGGACTCGCGGCCGCGCTGGCCGGCAGGCTCACCGACCGGGCGCTCGGCACAACCATCAGCGTCTCGGTTGTCGATGCGGGCACCGGTGCCACGCTGGTCGACATCGCCGGTCAGGCAGCCGTTCTGCCGGCGTCCACGGTCAAGATCGCGACGGCGGTCGCGGTGCTCACCGGTCTGCCGCCGGACACCCGCCTGACAACCCGCGCGCTGGCCGGCCCGCTGCCGGGCGACGTCGTGCTGGTCGGCGGCGGCGACGTGACACTCGCCGGGCCCCGGGCTGCCCCGACGAGCCCCCCTGCCGCCCGGCTGGTCGACCTGGCCGACCAGGTGCGCGTCGCCCTGGCCGGCGTACCGGCCCGCCGGGTGCTGGTCGACGACACGGCCTTCACCGGCCCGAGCACCGGGCCGGGCTGGCGGCCCGGCTACGTGGGCGCCGGCGACGTCGCGCCGGTCAGCGCGCTGTCGGTCGACGGCGGCCGGGCCGACCCCGCCAGGCTCGCTCGGGTGGCCGACCCGGCGCTGGCGGCCGGCGCCGGGCTGGCGGCTCTGCTCGCGCCGACGGCCGTCGTCGCTCGGGGCACGGCTGCACCCGGTTCCGCCGCACTCGGCGCCGTCAGCAGCCCACCGGTCGCGCAGCTGGTCGAGGCGATGCTCACCCGCAGCGACAACGACCTGGCCGAGGCGCTGGCGCGCCGGCTCGCTGTGGCGCATGGCCGCCAGGCGAGTTTTACCGGTGCCGCCGCGGCCGTGCAGGAGACGCTGGGTCCCATGGCGCCGGCCGGCACGTTCGCCCTGGTTGACGGCAGCGGCCTGTCCCGCCAGGACCGCGTCCGGCCGGCCGGCGTGACCGCCCTGCTCGTACTTGCCGCCCGCGGCGACGACGGCCTCCTGTCGCCCGTGCTCACCGGGCTCCCGGTCGCCGGTTTCGACGGCACGCTGGCCGACCGGTTCCGCGCCGGCCCAGCGGCGCCGGCCGCCGGGCAGGTCCGCGCCAAGACCGGGACGCTGGAGGGGGTCAGCGCGCTCGCCGGGCTGGTACGCACGGCAGAGGGGCGGCTGCTGGCCTTCGACGTGACGGCCGACGCGGTACCGGTCGGGGGGACCCTGGCCGCCGAAGCCGCGCTGGACCGGCTCGCTGCCACGCTGGCGTCCTGCGGCTGTCGCTGAGCGGCATCGCCGGCAGCACGTACGGTCTGACGGTGGCCAGCCCCGTCGACTACGGCTTTGCCGCGGCCACCGCCCGGCGGCTGGCCCCGGCCGGCCCGACGCTGTCGCTCACCGAGGCGGCTGACGTCGTCGGCGAGCTGCGCGCGGTCACGGTGCAGGCGGAGTGGCACGTGCGCGACGTGACCGGCCTGCTGCCACCCGGAGAGCCCGGCCCCGCGACCGTCGTCGACCGGGGCGGCTGGGCGCAGGCCAACGTCGAGGGTTTCAAGGTGGTCCTGGAGCCGGTCGCGGAGCGGCTGCTGGCCGGCAAGCAGAGCGGCCGGGTCGCCACCGCCGTCACGGGCAAGATCGCCGGACTGCAGATGGGCAGCATCCTGGCCTGGCTGTCGAGCAAGGTCCTCGGGCAGTACGAAGCGTTCACCGAGCCCGGCCGACCGGGCCGACTGGTGCTCGTCGCGCCCAACATCGTGGAGACCGAGCGGCGCCTCGGCGTCGACCCGTCGGACTTCCGGCTGTGGGTCGCGTTGCACGAGGTCACACACCGCACGCAGTTCACCGCCGTCCCCTGGCTGCACGGCCACGTCCGCGGTGAGATCGACGCGCTGCTCGACGCCGCGGACCTCGGCGACCCGGCCAAGCTGCTGGCCCGGCTCAAGGAGGGCATCGGTGAGCGGCGCGCCCTCGCCGAGCTGCTGCAGACCCCTGCGCAGCGCGCCGTGCTGGAGCGTGTGACGGCATTCATGTCGCTGCTCGAGGGTCATGCCGAGCACGTCATGGATGGCGTCGGTCCGGGGGTCGTGCGCAGCGTCGACACGATCCGCGAGCGGTTCCAGGAGCGCCGGGCGCAGCGCGGCGGCCCGCTCGATCGGCTGCTGCGCCGCGTCCTCGGCCTGGACCTGAAGGCCCTGCAGTACGCCGAGGGCTCGGTCTTCGTCAAACACTGCGTTGACGCTGTGGGCATGGCGGACTTCAACCGGGTGTGGGAGTCGCCGCAGACGCTGCCCACCCGCCAGGAGATCCGCGAACCGCAGCTGTGGGTGCAGCGCGTGCACAGCGACGCCGCCCGGCTCAGCACAGGCTGAGCGGTGGCCGGGCCGCCGCCGGCGACCGCCGCGGTGCGGGTGGCGGTCCGCCGGGCGATCGCCGACCTGACGCCGGGCGCCCCCGTCACCGCCGCCGTCTCGGGCGGTGCCGACAGCCTCGCGCTCGCGGCCGCGCTGGCCTTCGTCCGGCCGGGCAGCGCCGCCGTCGTCGTCGACCACCGGCTGCAGGACGGCTCGGCGGCCGCCGCCGGCCGCGCCGCCGAGCAGTGCGCGGGGTTGGGCCTTTCCGCCTGCGTCATGACCGTCGCGGTGGCGGGGCGGGGCGAGGGGCCCGCTCGCGACGCGCGGCTTGCGGCACTGGCAGCCACCGGCGCCACCGTCCTGCTCGGCCACACCCTTGACGACCAGGCCGAGACCGTGCTGCTCGGGCTGGCCCGAGGGTCGGGCAGCCGGTCGCTTGCCGGCATGGCGGCGGTCCGCGGGCCGTTCCGGCGACCGCTGCTCGCGCTGCCCCGGGCGCTGGTCCGCCTGGCTTGCGGGCAGTCGGGGCTCACGCCATGGGAGGACCCGCACAACAGCGACCCCGCGTACGCCCGCGTGCGGGTGCGGACGGCGGCGCTCCCCGCGCTCGAAGCGGCCCTCGGGCCCGGTGTCGCAGCGGCGCTGGCACGATCCGCCGCTGCCCTTCGCGAGGACGCCGACGCGCTCGATGCCCTTGCCGAGGCCGCCGCGACCGACGATGTGGCGGTGCTGTCGGCGTTGCCGGCAGCGGTCCGGGCGCGCGTGCTGAAGCGCTTCGCCGAGGCCTCCTGCGGGTCCCCGGTGACCTCGGCGCACGTGACCGCCCTGCGCGCCCTGGTGGAGCACTGGGCCGGCCAGGGGCCGGTGGCGCTGCCCGGGGGCGTACGGGTGGAGCGCGCCGGCCCGCGACTAGCCTGTGTCCATGGCGGACGTGCGCATCACGGACCCGTACCTGACTGAGCAGCACGTGACTGAGCAGCACGTGACCGAGCAGCACGTGACCGAGCAGCACGTGACCGAGCAGCACGTGACCGACCCGGGCGTGACCGGCCCGGGCGTGACCGGCCCGGGCGTGACCGGCCCGGGCGTGACCGGCCCCTACGTGACCGACCCGGCTGACGTGCCGGCTGCCATCGAGCGGGTGATCATCTCCGAGCAAGAGATCGCGGCCAAGATTGCCGCGCTGGCGGCGGCGATAGACGCCGACTACGTCGGACGCGAGATCCTGCTGGTCGGCGTGCTCAAAGGCGCGGTCATGGTGATGGCCGACCTGGCCCGGGCTCTGCGTACGCCGGTGTCGATGGAGTTCATGGCCGTGTCGTCCTACGGCTCGTCGACCTCCTCCTCCGGTGTCGTGCGCATCCTGAAGGACCTCGACCGCGACATCGTCGACAAGCACGTCCTGGTCGTCGAGGACGTCGTCGACTCCGGGCTGACGCTGTCGTGGCTGCTGCGCAACCTGCAGACCCGTGGGCCGGCGAGCGTTGAGGTGTGCGCCCTGCTGCGCAAGCCCGAGGCCGCCAAGGCGGCTGTAGAGGTTCGCTACGTCGGGTTCGACATCGGCAACGCCTTCGTCGTGGGGTACGGCCTGGACCACGCCGAGCGCTACCGCGATCTGCCGTTTGTGGGACTGCTCAGGCCCGAGGCGTACACCTGAGCATTGGGCACCTGATGAGGGGGCGAGAGCGGCTCTCCCGGTGGCGGAACACCGCTCCACAGCTCACCGTTGGGGTCTGTGTGGACGGCACCTTCCGGTGTACCGTCCAAGCCCACTTCGCACCAGGAGGGACGGGGCTCTGCGCCCTGCGACGATGAAGCTCAAGCGCCTTGCCCGAGGTCCGTTCCTCTACATCACGCTAGGGCTGCTCGTGGTCCTGGCGCTTTCCAGCGTGTTCCGCGGTAACGGTGGCTTCGACACCTCCAACACCGCCACCGTGCTCGAGCAGATCAAGAGCGGCAATGTCGTCGACAACGTCGGCAACCCGGCCATGCTGCTGGACAAGGAGCAGCAGGTCCGCGTCGAGCTCAAGAACGGCAAGAAGCTGCAGTCCGACTACCTGGGGAACCAGGGCACGCAGTTCGCCGATGCCTTCGCTGCTGCCGGCGTCCACTACGACGTGAAGGTCAGCAAGAGCAATCCGCTCCTGCAGATCCTGTTCAGCTTCCTGCCGTTCGTCATCATCCTCGGCCTGCTGTTCTTCTTCATGAACCAGATGCAGGGCGGCGGCAGCCGGGTCATGCAGTTTGGGAAGTCCAAGGCCAAGCTGGTCAGCAAGGACACACCCAAGACAACGTTCGCCGACGTCGCCGGGGCCGATGAGGCCATCGAGGAGCTCTACGAGATCAAGGAGTTCCTGCAGGAGCCGGCCAAGTTCCAGGCGGTCGGTGCCAAGATCCCCAAGGGCGTCCTGCTGTACGGCCCGCCCGGCACCGGCAAGACGCTGCTGGCCCGCGCCGTCGCCGGCGAGGCCGGCGTCCCGTTCTACGCCATCTCGGGCTCGGACTTCGTCGAGATGTTCGTCGGTGTCGGCGCTAGCCGGGTACGCGACCTGTTCGAGCAGGCGAAGCAGAACGCCCCCGCCATCATCTTCATCGATGAGATTGACGCCGTCGGACGCCACCGCGGCGCAGGGATGGGTGGTGGGCACGACGAGCGTGAGCAGACCCTGAACCAGATGCTCGTCGAGATGGACGGCTTCGACGTCAAGGGCGGCGTCATCCTGATCGCCGCCACCAACCGACCCGACATCCTGGACCCTGCGCTGCTTCGCCCGGGCCGCTTCGACCGACAGATCGCGGTGGACCGCCCCGACATGCAGGGCCGCCGACAGATCCTCGAGGTGCACAGCAAGGGCAAGCCGATGGACGCGACCGTCGACCTGCAGGTCATCGCGCGCCGCACCCCGGGCTTCACCGGCGCCGACCTGGCCAACGTCGTCAACGAGGGCGCGCTGCTCACCGCCCGCACCGGCCAGAAGACGATCACCCTGGTGACCCTCGAGGAGTCGATCGACCGGGTGATGGCCGGTCCGCAGCGCCGCACCCGGCTGATGAGTGACAAGGAGAAGAAGGTGACGGCCTACCACGAGGCCGGCCACGCTCTCGTCGCGCACGCCTTGCCCAATACCGACCCGGTACACAAGATCACGATCCTGCCGCGGGGTCGCGCGCTCGGCTACACGATGGTGCTGCCGGAGGAGGACAAGTACTCCCAGACGCGCGCCGAGCTGCTGGATACGCTGGCGTTCGCGATGGGCGGTCGGGCCGCCGAGGAGCTGGTCTTCCACGACCCGACAACCGGTGCGAGCAACGACATCGAGAAGGCCACCGGCATCGCCCGGGCGATGGTGACGCAGTACGGCATGAGCGAACGGCTCGGCGCAGTCAAGTTCGGTGACAGCGGCGGTGAGGTCTTCCTTGGCCGCGACATGGGCCACCAGCGTGACTACTCCGAGGAGGTCGCCGCGGTCGTCGACACCGAGGTCCGGTCGCTGATCGAGACGGCGCACCACGAGGCCTGGGAGATCCTGGTGGAGTACCGCGACGTCCTGGACGACATGGTGCTCAAGCTGCTCGACAAGGAGACCCTGGTGAAGGAGGAGGTCCTGGAGATCTTCGCCCCGGTCGAGAAGCGGGCCCCGCGTGAGCACCCGACGGCAGGTGGCCGCCGGCCGCTGTCCGACCTGCCGCCGGTCCTGACCCCGGCCGAGCTCGCTGTGATGGGGCCGGCCGACCTGGAGAACCTCGCCCGGGGGCGGACTGACGGCAGTCGCAAGATCGGCCTTCGCAAGCCGACGCCGGGCCGGACAGCGCCGCGCGGCCGCAGCACCGTCAACCGCGAGGCGGACGAGCCGGGGCGTGTGGAGCTCATCAAGGCGCCCGTGGTGGATCCGCCGGTGACGCGAGCCAGGGCGCCCCGGCTCGCTCCCGGCACCGAGCCCACGTCCTGATCGCAGGCCTTCGGGGCCTGCCCGGGCCGGGCCGCACCCTGGTGATGGGCGTGGTCAATGCCACGCCGGACTCCTTCAGCGACGCGCACCCGACGGCCCGGCAGGCCATCGATCACGGCCTCGGCCTGTTCGCGGACGGCGCGGATCTGCTGGACGTCGGCGGCGAGTCGACGCGACCCGGCGCCGGGCGGGTCGATCTCGACGTCGAGCTGGCGCGCGTCGTACCCGTCGTGCGCGAGCTGGTGGCAGCCGGCGCCGCGGTGTCGGTCGACACGACCCGCGCCCGGGTCGCCGAGGCGGCACTGGCTGCCGGGGCGGTGCTGGTCAACGACGTCTCCGGCGGCACCGCCGACCACGCGATGCTCCCGCTCGTCGCGGCGGCCGGCTGCGGGATCGTCCTCATGCACTGGCAGGGACTGAGCGTGGACATGCAGGCCCGGGCCGTCTACGCCGACGTCGTCCGCGAGGTGCTCGACGCGCTGCGCGACCGGCTCGGTGCGGCGTCCGCCGCCGGCATTGCCGAGGAGCAGGTGATCCTTGACCCGGGCCTGGGTTTCGGCAAGACCGCCGAGCACAACTGGGCCCTGCTCCGTGCGCTGCCCGAGATCACCGGCCTGCGCCGCCCCGTTCTCGTGGGGGCGTCGCGCAAGAGCTTCCTCGGGGCGCTGCTGGCAGACTCCCGCGGCCCACGGCCACCGGCCGGCCGGGACGCGGCCACGGCGGCCCTGACCGTGCTCGCCGCGCAGGCCGGCGCCTGGGCCGTACGCGTTCACGACGTCGCCCCCAGTGTCGACGCCGTCCGTGTCGTCGAGGCGCTACAGGGGCCCCAGCCAGCGGGCCCACGCCGCGTGCCGCCGCTGCACACGCCGCATGGCATCGCGCCCCAGCCTCGGGAGACCCCCCAGCCGGTTCGCCGGTGAGCGCAGATCAGTCGCGGTCACATCAGGACACGGCGCCTGTCGAGGCCGTCAACGCCGCCTTCTACGCCGCGTTCGAGCAGGCCGACGTCGACGCGATGGCGCAGGTCTGGGACGACGTCCAGCCCGAGGCGCTGACCTGCGTGCATCCGGGGTGGCCGCCGCTGCGCGGCCGCGAACAGGTGCTTCGCTCGTGGTCCGCGCTGATGGCCAACACCGAGTACATCCAGTTCTTCCTCACCGATGTCACGGTCGCCGTCGAGGGCGACATCGCGATCGTCACCTGCACCGAGAACGTCCTCACCGGGGTCAGCGAGACCGGCGGGACCGGAGCGGCGGTGGCGACCAATGTTTTCCGCCGCCGGACCGGCGGCTGGCGCCTGCAGGTCCACCACGCCGGGCCGTTGCTCACCGAGCTCGACCGCGGGCCGTGACCGACCGGATCTCGTTGACCGGGCTGACCGTGCGCGGTCGGCACGGCGTCCTTGCGCACGAACGACGCGACGGTCAGGACTTCGTCGTGGATGCCGTCCTGTCGCTGGACGTCCGAGCGGCCGCCACGAGCGACGATCTTGCGGACACCGTCGACTACGGCGCGCTGGCGTCGCGCCTCGCCGAGGTCGTCGCCGGGCCGCCCGTCGACCTGCTCGAGACGTTGGCGGTACGGCTGGCCGACGTCTGCCTCACCGACCCGCGGGTCAGCTCGGTCGAGGTGACCGTCCACAAGCCGGGGGCGCCGATCCCGTTGGACTTCACCGACGTCGCAGTCACCGTCGTACGCCCGTGACCACTGTCCTGTCACTCGGCAGCAACCTGGGCGACCGGCGCGGTCATCTGCGCGCAGCGCTGGCCGTGCTGCGACCGGCGGCCGTGTCATCGGTCTGGCAGACCGCCCCGGTCGGCGGCCCACCGCAGGACGACTTCCTCAACCTCGTCGCGCTGGTCGAGGACGACGCGACGCAGGCCTGGGTGCTGGCCCAGCGCGCCGAGCACGAGGCGGGCCGGGTACGCACGGTCCGCTGGGGCCCGCGCAGCCTCGACGTCGATGTGGTGACGGGCTGCCCGCCGGTGCCGCCCGGTCTGGTCGTCCCGCATCCGCGCGCCCACCAGCGGGCCTTCGTGCTCGCCCCCTGGCTCGAGGTGGAGCCGGCGGCCGTGCTGCCCGGCCACGGCGCCGTGGCCGCGCTGCTGCAGGCGCTCGGTACGGCCGGGGTGCACCGTGTGGGGGGGCTGTGAAGCCCACCGGGTTCACAGTGCTGCTGCTCTGCGTGTTGCCGGCTGCTCTTGTCGGCTACCTGCTGGGCGTGGTGGCGTATTCGGACCTGCCGCCGCTGCCGCGCTACGCGCCCCTCACACTGGTACTGCTCGGCTTCGTCGAGCTCGCGATGGCGCGGGTGGTGCGCGACCGGGTCGCCAGATGGGCACGCTCAGGCGCCCGCGCACTGCATCCGCTGCAGGTGGCCCGCGCCGCCGCACTGGCCAAGGCGTCCTCGCCGACCGGGGCGCTGCTGTTCGGTGTCTACACCGGCCTGCTGCTGTGGCTGCTGCCCCGGCCGGCCGAACAGGCCCGCTCGGACGCGGTCGTCTGCGCGGTCTCGGCCGCCGCCGCGCTGTTCCTGGTCGTCACGGCCCTGCTCCTCGAGCGGGCCTGCCGCACACCCGAACGCCCGGACGACTACCGCGCACTAGGGTCGCGGCTGTGAGCGCCGCCGCCGACGACCTGGACGACCTGACGACCGAGCAGCTCCGCCAGCGGGCCTTCGCGAAGGCCCGCGACGCGCACGACCGCGGTTTCTTCTGGGACCTTGCCCGGCACCTGCGTGGCTCGCGCGCGATCGCCGGCGAGGACGGCTCCGCCGGCGGAATCACCGGCACCCTCACCGAGCTGGTCGACCTCGCCAGGGAGATGCTCGGCAAGGGCCTGGACGACGACGAGCCCCTTGTCCGTGCGCGTTTCCTGGACTACCTGCGTCACTAGCAGCCCCTACCCGGCGGGTGGGTACTGCTGAGCGCCGATCAAGGGGAGCTACTTGTCCACGTCACCGATGACGAAGAACATCGATGCCAGAACAATGGGCAGGTCGGCCAGCCGGACCCCCGGCAGCATGACCGGCAGGACGCTGATGTTGTTGAACGACGCCGTCCGCATCGCCAGCCGCCACGGGGTCGTCGCGCCGCGCGAGACGAGGTAGTAGCCCATCGCCCCGAGCGGGTTCTCCGTCCAGCAGTACGTCGCGCCCTCCGGCGCCCGCACGCTCTTGGGCAGCCGAACATCAACCGGCCCCGGCGGCAGCCGATCGAGGCAGGTATCGGACAGGTCAAGCGAGACCGCGACCTGGTCGAGCAGGCAGCGAAAGCGCGTCAGTACGTCGCCGTCGACGCCGGTCACCACGGGCACGTCGAGTGCGTCGTACATCAGGTACGGGTCGTCGCGACGCAGGTCGACGTCGACGCCGCTGGCCCGGGCAACCGGTCCTGTGACGCCGTACGACAGGACGTCGCTGGCCGCGAGGACGCCGACACCCGCCGTGGGGCCGAGCGACGACGCCAGCGTGGACGCAAGGGCCGGCAACACCCGCCGGACAGCGTCGACAGCGGCCCGGACCCGGCCCGTCCAGCCCGCGGGCACGTCCTGCAGCAGGCCCCCGACGCGGTTCGCCATGTAGTGCATCCGCCCGCCGGTCGCCTCCTCCAGCACCGTCTGCACACCCTCGCGCTCCGCGAAGCAGGGGAAGCCCGGCAGCGAGGCGCCGAGGAACATCAGGTGGCTGAGGACCCGGTTGAGCTCGGCCAGCAGGGTGCGCAGCCACTGCGCCCGGTCCGGTACCTCCAGGCCCATCATCCGTTCGACGGCGATCGCGATACCGAGCTCATTGCTGAACGCCGACAGCCAGTCGTGCCGGTTCGCCAGCACCAGCGCCTGCCGGTAGTCGCGTACCTCGAACAGCTTCTCCGCGCCCCTGTGCAGCAGGCCGACGACGGGCTCGGCAGCCGCGATGACGTCACCGTCGAGCACCAACGCCACCCGCAGCGCGCCGTGCGTCGACGGGTGCGAGGCACCGAGGTCGAGCACCAGGTCGGCGGCGCTGGCGACCCCCACCCCGGCCAGCAGCTCCCGCGTCACTGCTTCATCGAAGCAGTCCGAGTCCACTCAGCTGGTCACCACACCGGCGGTCAGGGCGAGGCGGGACGGGGGGAGGTCGTCACAGAACCTGGTCGAGCCCGACCTCCTGCACCAGCCACCCGAACCCGCCGAGGCCCGCCGGGTCGAGCAGCTCCGCTTCGTCGCTCGCCTGCTGCAGGGCTGCCGCGTACGCCGCGCGCCACGGTGGCACGGCGCCGCTGACCCCCAGGCCGCGCAGTGCGTCGCGCTGGGTCAACAGTCGGGCTCCCGTGCCCGCCGCGCAGCTGTCGAGCGCGACGTGCGCCGTGATGTCGCACGAACCGTCAGGAACCGGGGGCACCTGCCGGCCCGCCCGGTAGCCGGTCAGCGTCGAGCGGCGGGTCGCGCGCAGATGGCCGTAGTCGACCGCGACCGCAAGCCCTCGCTGCACCTGCGACACGGCGGCGGCCCAGGCCCGGTCGCGCGACAGGCCCACCTCAGCGCGCCCGGCCGGCCACCAGCGCGCACACCAGTCGAGCAGCTCGGCTGGCGCGGGTCCGCCTGCCTGCTCGTGACCGAGAACGTCGACGAGCACCAGCCGGCCGTCCTGCACGACGTCGAGAGGGACGGCGTCGAGCCACTCGTTCGCGATCAGCAGTCCGGTCAGCGCAGGCACCTGCGTACGCCAGCGCAGACCGACAGCCGGATCGGGGGCGCGCTCGACCGCGGTCAGCCGCCAGCGCGCCGGTACGTCGGGCAAGGCCTGCAACAGCTCGCCGCGCCCCGCACCGACGTCCACGACGTCGTACGGGTCGGGCCGGCCGAGCCGGTCGTCGACCCGGCCGGCCAGCACCCGAACGGCGCGGGCGTACGAGACCGAGGCCGTCACCGAGGTGCGGAAGTGGTCGCCGGGGCGCTCGCGCAGGAAGAATCCGTCGACGCCGTAGAGCGCCTCGTGCCAGCGCGCACTCCACGGCAGCACGGCGTCAGCATGCCTGAGAGTCAGGTCACAAGGGAGTGCGCGGCGTTCGGCAGGCGTTATCGTGTGCGAGCACTCCGACCGGTACCCCCTCGAGGACTGGAACGGCCCGTGGACTTGTCTTCTCCCGCAGCGTCGCGGCTCGGCGTCGGTGTTGTCAGCGCCGGCCGCGTCGGCGCCGTGCTCGGCGCCGCCCTCGCGCGCGCCGGCCACCGCGTCACGGCTGCCGCCGGCGTCTCCGAGGCCTCAGCGGCCCGCGCCACCGCCCTGCTCCCCGGCGTCCCGCTGCTCCCGGCCGACGACGTCGCACGAGGGTGTGACCTGCTGCTGCTGGCCGTGCCAGACGACGCGCTCGCCGACCTGGTGACCGGGCTGGCCGCGACCGGGGCGCTGCACCGCGGGCAGCTGGTGGCGCACACCAGCGGCCGGCACGGCCTGGCAGTGCTCGAGCCCGCGGTCCGGTCCGGAGCGCTGCCGCTCGCGCTGCACCCGGTGCTGCCGTTCACCGGCAGCGCAGTCGACCTTGCCCGCCTGGTCGGCGTCTCGTTCGGGGTCACCACCCCGCAGCAGCTCCGGCCGGTGGGCGAGGCCCTGGTCCTGGAGATGGGTGGGGAGCCGGTCTGGGTGCTTGATGCCCTGCGCCCGCTGTGGCACGCCGCGCTCGCGCACGGCGCCAACCACCTCGTGACGCTGGTCGCCAGCGCCGCTGACCTGCTGCGGGCCGCTGGAGCGCAGGACCCCGGCGCGGTGCTCGGCCCGCTGCTGCAGGCCGCACTGGACGGCGCGCTGGCCGGCGGCGAGGCGGCGCTCACCGGGCCGGTCGCGCGCGGCGACGCCGGCACCGTCGCGGCGCACCTCGCGGTGCTGCCGGACGACGTACGACCGGCGTACACCGCCCTGGCCCGGCTGACCGCCGACCGCGCGCTCACCGCCGGACGGCTGCGCGCCGACCAGGTGGCCGGCCTGCTGGAGGTCCTGTGAGCGGAGCGCGGTCGGTCCAGGTCGCGACGACGCGACAGGAGCTGGAGGTCGCCCGCAAGGTGCTGCCCGGCCGGGTCGCCGTCGTGATGACCATGGGTGCGCTGCACGAGGGGCACGCGGCGCTCATCCGCGAGGCCCGGCAGCGGGCCGACCGCGTGATCGTCACGGTGTTCGTCAACCCGCTCCAGTTCGGCGCCGACGAGGACCTCGACCGCTACCCGCGCACGCTCGTGGCCGACCTGCAGCTGTGCGCACGTGAGGGCGCCGACGTGGTGTTCGCACCGACGCCCGACGTCGTCTACCCGACCGTCCCGATCGTGCGGGTGCAGGCCGGGCCGCTCGGCGAGGTCTTCGAAGGCGCGCTCCGCCCCGGGCACTTCGACGGCATGCTCACCGTCGTGCTCAAGCTGCTGCACCTGACCCGGCCGGACGTCGCGCTGTTCGGCCAGAAGGACGCCCAGCAGCTGGCATGCATCCGCGCCATGGTCCGGGACCTCGACGTGGGCGTGGACGTCGTCGCCGTCCCGACGGTCCGCGAGCCGGACGGGTTGGCCCTGTCGAGCCGCAACCGCTACCTGCGGGACGACCAGCGCACCGCGGCGCTGGCCCTGTCGCGGGCGCTGGCCACCGGCTCCCCTGCCGCCGGACGCGCGGTCCTGCGCGCCGAGCCGGGTGTCATGATCGACTACCTCGAACGGGTGCGCAGCACCGATTTCGAGGTGGACCCGGCCGGTGACCTGCTCATCGTCGCCGCCCGGGTCGGCACCACCCGCCTGATCGACAACGTCGTCCTCCCCCCTGAAGGCACCCCCTGATGCTCCGTACCATGCTCACAAGCAAGATCCACCGCGCCACGGTCACCCAGGCCGACCTGCACTACGTCGGGTCGGTCACCGTCGACGAGGAGCTGATGGACGCCGCCGACCTGTTCCAGGGTGAGCAGGTGGCGATCGTCGACGTCACCAACGGCGCCCGCCTCCAGACGTATGTGATTGCCGGCCCGCGTGGCTCCGGGGTCTTCGGCATCAATGGCGCCGCCGCCCGGCTGGTGCACCCCGGTGACCTGGTCATCCTGATCGCGTACGGGCAGCTGGACGAGACCGAGGTGCGCACCCACCGGCCCCGGGTGGTCTTCGTGGACCAGGACAACCGGATCGTGGGCACCGGACACGACCCCGCGCAGGCCCTGCCCGGCCTGCTGCGCGGGGACGACGTGCACGCCATGACCGCGCTGTGACCAGGCTGCTGGCGGCCCCGCCCGGCTGGACGATCTCGGCGGACGTCGTTGTCGTCGGCTCGGGTGTCGCCGGGCTCACCGCCGCCCTGCACGCGGCCGACGCCGGCTCGGTGCTGGTCGTCACCAAGGTCCTGGTCGACGACGGGTCGACCCGCTGGGCGCAGGGCGGGGTCGCGGCTGCCCTGGACCCCGCGGACAGCCCGGAGGAGCACCTGCGGGACACCCTCGTCGCGGGGGTCGGGCTGTGCGACGAGGACGCCGTCCGGGTGCTGTGCACCGAAGGCCCGGGCCGGCTGCGTGAGCTGATGGCCCTCGGGGCGGCCTTCGACCGCGACCCGTCGGGGGAGCTGTCACTGACCCGCGAGGGCGGTCACTCGCGGGCCCGGATCATCCATGCCGGCGGCGACGCGACCGGCGCCGAGGTGAGCCGGGCGCTCGTCGCGGCTGTCCGGGCGCACCCTGCCATCCGGGTGGTCGAGCACGCGCTGGTGCTGGACCTGCTGCAGGACGGCGATGGCCGGGCCGCCGGCGTGACCCTGCACGTGCTCGGTGAGGGCTCGCGCGACGGGGTCGGGGCCGTCCGGGCCAGGGCAGTCGTGCTGGCCACCGGCGGGATGGGGCAGGTGTTCAGCAGTACGACCAACCCGCCGGTGTCCACCGGTGATGGCGTCGCGCTGGCCCTGCGGGCCGGGGCGCAGGTCACCGACCTGGAGTTCGTGCAGTTTCACCCGACCGCCCTGCACCTGCCGGGCGTCGCGGCCGGCCAGCAGTTCCTGGTCAGCGAGGCGGTACGCGGCGAGGGCGCCTTCCTCGTCGACGCCGCGGGCGACCGGGTCATCACGACTGCGGACCACCCGCTGGCCGACCTCGCGCCCCGCGACGTCGTCGCCAAGGCGATCTTCCGGCGGATGCGCGACACCGGCGCCGACCACGTCTTCCTGGACTGCCGGGCACTCGGCGCCGAGCTGCTGCTGCGCCGGTTCCCGACGATCGTGGCGTACTGCCGGGCGGCCGGTATCGACCCGGTGACCGAGCCCGTGCCCGTCTCGCCGGCCGCGCACTACGCCAGCGGCGGGGTACGTACCGACCTCGACGGCCGGACGTCCGTCGCCGGCCTGTACGCGTGCGGCGAGGTCGCATGCACGGGTGTCCACGGGGCCAACCGGCTGGCGTCCAACAGCTTGTTGGAGGGGTTGGTGTTCGCCGCTCGGATCGGCGCCGACCTGGCGAGTGGGCTGCCGTCGCCGGGCGAGCCCGCCTTGCGGGCCGGGCCGACGACGCTGCTCGACCCAGCCGTGCGGGACGAGCTCGGCCGCGCGATGACGCTGGGCGCCGGCGTCCTGCGCAGCGCGCAGTCACTGAAGGCCGCCCTCGCGACCCTGGACGAGCTGGCTGCCCGGTCGAGCGCCGAGCCGTCGCCGGCCGCGTGGGAGGCCACCGACCTGCACGCCGTGGCACACGCGCTGGTGAGCGCGGCCGCGCTGCGCAAGGAGACCCGCGGGGCGCACTGGCGCGAGGACCACCCGGACGCTGAGGACGCCTGGCTGGGGCACCTGGTCACCACCCTGGCCGGCACTGCCTACGAGCCGCTCGAGTGAGCCTGTCTCCGGTTGTGCGGGCGGCCCTCACGACGGCCGGTCTGGACCCGTCGTACGTCGAGGACCTGGCCCGTCGCACCGTCGCGGAGGACCTTGCGGGCGGCGTCGATGTCACCAGCGTCGCGACTGTGCCTGCGGACTTGCGCGGTACGGCAGCGTTCGTGTCCCGTACCGGAGGCGTCGTGGCGGGGATCGGGGTGGCGATGGCTGTCCTGGATGTCGTCGGCGACGTCGAGCTGACCGCGACCCCCGACGGTCGCCGGGTCGAGGTCGGCGAGACGGTCCTGTCGGCCCGCGGCCAGGTCCGCACCCTGCTGACCGCCGAGCGCAGCGCGCTGAACCTGCTGTGTCACCTGTCCGGGGTCGCCACGCTGACCCGCCGCTGGGCCGACGCCATCGAGGGCACCGGGGCCGTCATACGCGACACCCGCAAGACCACACCCGGCCTGCGGGCCCTGGAGAAGTACGCGGTGCGCGCCGGCGGCGGCCGCAACCACCGGCTGGCGCTGTCGGACGCCGCACTGGTCAAGGACAACCACGTGGTCGCCGCCGGTGGTGTCGTGCCGGCCTTCACCGCCGTACGCGCGCAGTTCCCCGGGCTCGCCGTCGAGGTGGAGTGCGACACGGTCGAGCAGGTCCGCGAGGTCGTCGCTGCGGGCGCCGACCTGGTGCTGCTGGACAACATGGACCTGGCATCCCTGCGTACCGCAGCCGCGCTGTGCCGGGCCGCCGGTGTGCTCACCGAGGCCTCCGGCGGGTTGTCGCTCGACCTCGCCCGGGCGGTTGCCGAGACCGGCGTCGACTTCCTCGCCGTCGGCGCGCTCACTCACTCCGCGCCGGTGCTGGACCTCGGCGTCGACCTGGCCCTGGATGCTCCGTGCTCCTGACCGTCGACGTCGGCAACACCAACACCGTGTTGGGGCTGTTCGACGGCGAGGTGATGTTCGAGAGCTACCGGATCAAGACCGACCCGCGGGTGACCGCCGACGAGCTGGCGCTGATGTTCCGCGGGCTGCTGGCCGCGCACCCGGCACCGGACGGGGTCTCGGTGTGCTCGACGGTGCCCGCAGTGCTGGACCAGCTCCGCGCGATGTTCCAGCGCTACTTCGCCGACGTCCCGACCATCATCGTCGGTCCGGGTGTACGCACCGGCGTCCCGCTGCTGTCCGACAACCCGCGCGAGGTCGGTCCCGACCGCGTCGTCAACACCCTGGCCGCCTACACGCTCTACGGCGGGCCTGCGGTGGTCGTCGACTTCGGCACATCAACCAACTTCGACGTGGTCTCGCCCAGGGGTGAGTTCCTCGGCGGCGCGCTCGCCCCCGGCATCGAGATCTCGGTCGATGCGCTGGCCGCCCGGGCCGCGCGATTGTTCAAGGTCGAGCTCGTCGAGCCGCGCTCGGTGATCGGCAAGACCACCCAGGAGTCGCTGCAGTCCGGGCTCGTCTACGGCTTCGCCGGGCAGGTCGACGGGATGGTCCGCCGGATCTCCGCGGAGCTCGGCGCCCAGCCGGTCGTCATCGCCACCGGCGGCCTGTCGCACCTGATGTTCGGCGTCTGCGACACCCTGGACCACCACGAGCCCGACCTGACGCTGCTCGGCCTGCGGCTGGTGTACGAGAAGAACTTGTAGCGGCTACGGGGCGATCGGCGGATCGGCGGATGCCGTGCCGTCGATCTCCGAAGGCGCCCTGCCATCGACCGTCCAGGGCTCGGTTGCCACCCCTAGCCGGGCCGCGATCCCGGGCACGTCGTCGAGCTCGCCAGACGCCACAGCCATGACCAGGTCGTAGGCGCCGGCGTTGTCGAGGGTCAGCCGCACGTCGTTCAGACCCAGGAAGGCCAGCAGCGCGGCAAGGGCCAGGCGCTTGTTGCCGTCGACCAACGCGTGGTTCCTGGCAATGGAGTGCAGCAGCGCCGCGGCCTTGTCCAAGACGTTCGGGTACGCGTCGTGCCCCAAGGCTGACAACCGGGGACGGGCGGCTGCTGAGGCCAACAGCCCCATGTCGCGGACCTGGACCTCGCCGAGTGTGCGCCGAGCAATGTGCAGCAGGTCCTCGAGCTCGAGGTAGCTCACTGCCCGAGGCGCTCCAGTGCCTCTGAGTACCGGGGCAGCTCGCTGTCCATGATCGCATCGATTCGCGTGCCTCGGGCTCGGCGCCGGACGTACTCGCGCACGGCCGACCGCGCGACCTCCTGCATGGAGCGGCCTTCATCGTCGGCCTGAGCCCGCAGCGATGCTGCCTCGTCGTCGGTCAGCCGCAGTGTCATCGCCATGCGTTGAAGGTATCAGCCTGGTATCACCGGGCAAGGTCTTCCACGGGGGGAGGCGGGCCGCCCACAGCCACATCCCGCCGTCCACAGTCCCGCGTGGTGGCGGGTCGTGCGTCGGAGGGCTCGCCTAGCGTCCCCGCCGTGCCCACCCCTACCGCTAACGCCCCCGATGGCGCCTTTGCCGCTGCCGCTACGGACCGCGACGGGCAGCGCGCCAGGGTCTACCGCGCCGAGGACGCCTGGGCGGCGCGCCTGGACGCAGCCCGCCGGGGTGCACCGCGGGCAACGGTCGCGGGCAGTGCGGTGCTGCTGCCGGCAGAGCGCCGCTTCGGCGACCTCGACGCGGTCGCGGCCTACCTGGCCCGGGTGCTTGCGCTTCCCGGCATCCGCACGGCGCTCGGTACGGTCCCACCGCCGCGGCTGCGGCTGCGGCGTGGCGCGCGGGCGGCCCACTGGGAGCCGCCGGGCACCATCGCGGTCCCCGTCCCACCACACGGTGAGCCGTGGGCTTTGCGCGAGAGCGTCGTCCTGCACGAGCTCGCTCATCACGTCGGGCACGTCACCGGGCGGGCCCGCCGGCACGAGGCGCCGTTCCCGGCGTTGCTGCTCGCGCTGGTGGACGAGGTGCTCGGCGCCGAGGCGGCGCTCGCCCTGCGGGTGGAGTACGGCACCGAGCGGGTGGCGGTAGGCGGGCTGTGACCAGCCCGGAGCGGATCGTCGACCGCGTCGGCAAGCTGCTGGCGCAGGCCGAGGGCACCGACAACGAGCACGAGGCTGCCGCCTTCGTCGAGCGCGCGCAGCAGCTCGCGACCGCGCACGCGGTGGACCTCGAGCGCGCGCGGGCCCGCCAACGCCACCGGCAGGGTCGCCGTGACGAGGAGCTCCTCGAGCAGGACCGGCTGGGGGTCGGCGAGCGAGGCCGGCGCGGCAACCGCCATCGCGTGCTGCTCTACGTCGCCGTCGCGCGCCCCAACGACGTGCTCGTCAACGTCGCGTCCGACAGCACGTACGTCCTCGGATTCGGCCACCGGTCCGACCTGGACGTCGTCGAGCGGCTGTGGGCATCGCTGGCTGTGCAGATGACAGCCGCGGCCGCGAGGCGGCTCGCATCCGGGGAGCACCGCGCGTCCGGCGTCCCGGCGGTGACCTGGCGGCTCTGCTTCTACGACGGGTTCGTGGGGGCCGTCGCGCAGCGGCTGCAGGCCGCGCGCGAGCGTGCCGTCGCGCAGCAGGACGAGCAGCCCGCCCCCCTGGGCAGCAGCTCGGCAGCGCTGGTGCTGCGCGCCAAGGGTGACCGCGTCAAGGACTTCCACACCCAGGCCAGCGAGGCGCGCGGCAGCTGGCGGGGAGCCGCCGCGGGTCGCAGTCGGGCCAGTGGACGGGCGTTTGCGGCCGGCCGGGACGAAGGGTCGCGGGCAGACCTCGGGCACGACCGGCTGCAGCAGCGCGGACAACTCGGCGCCTGAGCGCAGCCGCTCTCCGGGCCCGCGACCCGGCGGCCAGGGCGGTCCCGCCGATAGCCTGTGATCGTGCCCGAGACAACCGCGAGCGACGTGCCTGAGCAGGTGCGCGTGCGGCGGCAGAAGTACGACCGGCTGGTCGCCGCCGGCACGCCGCCCTACTCGCTGGGTTACCCGCGTAGCGCGACGCTCGCACAGCTCCGCGAGCGCTTCGAAGACCTGCCGATGGACACCGCGTCCGGTGAGGTCGTGTCCATTGCCGGGCGGGTCGTCCTCAGTCGGGCGGGCGGCAAGCTCTGCTTCGCGACCGTCCAGCAGGGCGAGGCGCAGCTGCAGGTGATGGTCAGCCTCGCTGGCGTTGGCCCCGAAAGGCTTCGCGAATGGAAGGCCGACGTCGACCTCGGCGACCACGTCGGGGTCACCGGCGAGCTGATCAGTAGCCGGCGCGGCGAGCTGAGCGTCCTGGCTTCGCACTGGACATTGACCAGCAAGGCCCTGCGACCGCTGCCCGACAAGCACCACGGACTCACCGATCCGGAGGCGCGGGTCCGGCAGCGTTACGTCGACCTCATCGTCAACGCCTCGAGCCGTGCCGTGGCGCGCGAGCGCGCGACCGTGCTGCATAGTCTTCGCGACTTGCTGCACCGTCTGGACTATCTCGAGGTGGAGACGCCGATGCTGCAGGCAGTGCACGGCGGCGCCGCGGCGCGGCCGTTCCAGACGCACGTCAATGCCCTCGACCTCGACGTCAGCCTGCGCATCGCCATCGAGCTCTACCTCAAGCGGCTCGTGGTCGGCGGTCTGGAGAAGGTCTACGAGATCGGCAAGACGTTTCGCAACGAGGGTATCGACAGCACGCACTTCCCGGAGTTCACGATGCTCGAGGCCTACGAGGCGTACGCCGACTACGACGTCATGGCGACCCTGACCCGCGACCTCGTACTTTGCGCAGCCCGTGCGCTCGGCCGCACCGTTGTGCCGGACGGCCGAGGCGGACAGATCGACCTCGAGGCCCCGTGGCGGCACGCGACGTTGTACGGGCTGGTCAGTGCAGCCGTAGGCGAAATCGTTGATCCCGGTACGCCGCTGACGCATCTGCAACAGCTCGCGAAGGCGCACGACGTCGCCCTGCAGCCGGATTGGGACGCCGGCGAGGTAGCCCTCGAGCTGTACGAGAAGCTTGTCGAGCACACGCTTCTGCAGCCCACGTTTGTACGCGACTACCCGGTCAGCGTCCGGCCCCTGGCCCGCCCGCACCGTGATGACCCGCGGTTGTCCGAGGCTTGGGACCTGATTGCCGGCGGGGTTGAGCTGGCGGTGGCCTACTCCGAGTTGGTGGACCCCGTCGAGCAGCGCCGCCGGCTCACCGAGCAGTCGCTGCGGGCCGCCGGCGGCGACCCCGAGGCAATGGCGCTTGACGAGGATTTCCTGCGGGCCCTGGAACACGGGCTGCCGCCGACCGGTGGCATGGGAATGGGCATCGACCGGCTCGTGATGCTCCTGACGGGGCTGCCCATCCGCGACACGATCCTGTTTCCGCTCGTACGACCGGAGTCCTAGCGCCACCCGAACAGGTGAATGGGCTGCCGCGGATCGCAGCCAATGTCGCCGGCCGGTCGGCAGGGTTTGCCTTCATCGGGCGTACGTGCTTTCCTGTGCCTGACAGGAATCATCCTGGCGTTTGCTACCGATCGAGGAGAACGACAAAGTGGCGCAGAAGGTCCAGGTCACGCTCGTGTGCGACCTACACGAGGAGGAGGTCGAAGGCGTGGAAACTGTCGTCTTCGGCCTTGACGGCGCGGCGTACGAGGTCGACGCATGCGAGGAGCACGCAAATTTGCTGCGCGACGCTTTCGCGCCTTACGTCGGGGCAGCACGTCGCGCCGGCCGGGCGCCGGCGGCCCCTTCGCAGCGTCGCGCCCGGGTCGCG
>ENA-OBIO01000331-OBIO01000331.1-metagenomes-genome-assembly--contig:-NODE-331-length-26824-cov-6.39493_pt1 | contig 26824 bp, 24 predicted proteins | sample MGYA00153383_OBIO01 | MGnify analysis MGYA00153383 | reverse complement strand
ACGACCTCGCCGCGCGCGGCCTGCGCGCCGAGGTGCAAGGCCGCCCGAAACACCTCTACAGCATCTGGAAAAAGATGCAGGGCAAGCGCCTCGACATCGGGCAAGTGCTCGACCTGCGCGCGGTGCGCGTGATCGTGCCCGAGGTCGCCGGCTGCTATGCCGTGCTCGGCCGTGTGCACGAACTCTTCCGGCCGGTTGCCGGCGAGTTCGACGACTACATCGAGCGACCCAAGCCGAACGGCTACCAGTCGCTGCACACCGTGGTTCAGGACGACAGTGGGCGCACGGTCGAGGTGCAGATTCGCACACAGGCGATGCACGAACACGCCGAACACGGCGTGGCCGCGCACTGGGCCTACAAGGATGCGGGCGTGAAGGGCTACGCCGGCGTCAACGCAAATGCCGATCAGCAAGAGCGCATCGCCGAGGCGCGCAAGGCCGTGATGCGGCAACTGTTGGCCTGGGAACGCGACACGGCGGCAGGCGACGCTTCGATGGCAGCCGCGGCACCGGCAGATGACCGCATCTACGTCTTCACGCCAGCGGCCGCGGTCGTCGAGCTGCCGGCCGGCGCGACACCGGTCGACTTCGCCTTCACCGTGCACACCGACCTCGGCCACCGCTGCCGCGGCGCGCGCGTCGACGGCAGGGTGGTGCCGCTGAACACGCCGCTGCAGAGCGGGCAGACGGTCGACGTGATCACCACCAAAGAAGGCGGCCCGTCGCTCGATTGGCTCAACACCGACCTTGGCTACCTGAAGAGCCCCCGCGCCAAGGCGAAGGTGCGCGCGTGGTTCAACGTGTTGGCGCAAAAGGAGACGACCGCGCGCGGCCGTGAGGCGGTCGAAAAACTGCTGCAGCGCGAGGGCAAGACCGCAATGAAGCTCGACGACCTGGCGGCGCAACTCGGCTTTCGCAATGCCGATGCGCTGTTCGAGGTCGTCGGCAAGGACGAGTTGTCGCTGCGCACGATCGAAACACTGCTGCGCCCCGCTGCGCCGCCGCCGTCGCACGACGACCTGATCGCGCTGCGTCGGCCCTCCGAGGCCACGCCGAAGGGCGGCGTGCTGGTCGTCGGTGTCGAGTCGCTGATGACGGGCTTGGCGCGCTGCTGCCGGCCGGCGCCGCCCGACGCGATCGGCGGCTACGTGACGCGCGGCAAAGGCGTGGCCGTGCACCGCGCGGTCTGCACCAACTTTCGACAGATGGCCAAAAGCGCGCCCGAACGCGTGATCGCGGTCGCCTGGGGCGCGTCGCGCGGCGAGAAAGCGGCGCTGTACCCGGTCGATGTGATGGTCGAAGCCGCCGACCGGCAAGGCCTGCTGCGCGACATCTCCGAGCTGTTCGCGAAAGAGAAGATGAACGTCACCTTTGTCAAGACCCGGTCGGTCAAGGATTCGGGCGGCGGTACGGCCTGGATGACCTTCACGATCGAGGTCGCCGACGCGGCTCGCCTTGGGTATGTGCTGGGGTTGGCCGGGCACATTGCTGGGGTGCGCGCGGCGCGGCGCAAGTAGAGGTCGAAGCCGAGCGTGCTAAAGTGGTGGGCCAGGGCGATTAGCTCAGTGGTAGAGCGCCTCTTTGACGTGGAGGATGTCGGGAGTTCGACCCTCTCATCGCCCACCAACGCACACGTCGACAAGCCAAGAGCCTGGCCCGCAAGGGACAGGCTCTTTTCTTTAGTGGGAACTCAACGATGGAAATGACGCCACGCCGCCAGGCGCTGATCGACGCGCATGTCGCCGAAACCCGCCGGCTGATGACCGACTTTGGGTTCGAGCTGAACGACCTTGTCAGATTCGCGATTTCGGCTTCCAGGGTCAAAGGCCACAAGGTCTACTATCCGATGGATCCGGTCGACGACGGCATCCGCGATTGGGCCGCGCTTAGCAAGAAATTCATCAAGCTGGCGCACGAGCTCGAAGAGACCCGCGCGCGCCTCGCCGTCAGGCCTTTCGACCCGGAGCAACCGCCAGCGGACGACCCCGCCGCGTAGGTCCGGCGTCACAACGAGAAAGGGCACCTCAAGGTGCCCTTTCTCGTTGTGAACGCAAGCTCAACCTTCGAGCAATTGCGGCGTGGTGTCGACGGTGGCTGCCTCTGCGGCGTCGAACTCCCCGTCGACCCATCGGCGGCCGTACGCAAAAGCCCGATGCGCGGCAACGGTGGGGTCTGCGAATGGCGGCGATGGCACATTGAGCGGGATCTCGACCGTGACCGCCTGCGCTGTATCCAGGATCACCAGCCTGGGCGCGAATGCGTGATCGCCGAGCCGCTCCGGCGAGCATTGAAACTCGAAGCCGCGGTACTGGGCAAAGTAGGTCGGTTCCATGGATTGACGTGCTCTCGTTTTGACCGCGCCTAGGGGGCGCGAGGCCACTTCGTTTTGTTCCTTATTGTGAACGGCAACGACTGAGGTGAACAGTCCGCGAATCAGGGGGATACGCTACGTTGCATCCGTAGGCGCAATCCGACATCCGAATCGGGCTGGTTCGACTGGCTCCGCACCAGCGGCTACCGGAGCATCCGGGCCATGAACATTCCCGCCAAATTTATCGTGTTGCTTGGCGGCGCGCCGCGCGCCTTGCTGTTCGACAGCCAACGCCAGTTGATCGGCGAAGTGATCGAAGAAGACGGCTTCATCGTAGACAGCCTGCTGCGCTCGGCGAGCGCGTGCCCGAGCCCGACCGACAGCATGTTGAGCATGGTCGTCCCGGCGCCATTGCCCGACCACGGCGCGCGCTGCTTCGAGCTGCACTGAAAGATTCGCCATGGCCGCAGGTTCCCGCATTCTCTGGAAAGGCGCGATCAGTTTCGGACTGGTGCACATTCCCGTGAGCCTTCACACCGCGACCGCCGACCATGGCATCGATTTCGATTGGCTCGACAAGCGCAGCATGGACCCGGTCGGCTACAAGCGCGTCAACAAGAAAAACGGCAAGGAAATCAGCAAGGAACACATCGTCAAAGGCGTGGCGGTCGAAAACGGCCACTACGTCGTGCTCAGCGATGATGAGATCGCCGCGGCGTACCCGCAGTCGACCCAGTCGATCGACATCGAGGCGTTCGTGGCCGCCGATGAAATCCCGTTTGTTTACCTCGACCGGCCGTACTACCTCGCACCGATCGGCAAAGGCGCTAAGGTTTACGCCTTGCTGCGCGAAACGCTGCTGAAGACGCAGCGCATCGGCCTCGCGCGGGTCGTGATCCAGACCAAGCAGCACCTCGCAGCGCTGGTGCCTGTCGGCCCCGCCCTCGTGCTGAACCTGCTGCGTTGGGGCGCAGACATCAAGCCGTGGGCCGACCTGAACCTGCCGGCCGAAGGCACGAAGGCGGCGGGCCTGAGCGATGCCGAGTTGAAGATGGCGACGCAGCTCGTCGCCGACATGACCAAGCCATTCAAGCCTGACGACTACCGTGATTCGTTCAAGGACGAGGTGATGGCGCTCGTGCGCCGCAAGGTCGAGTCGGGCGAGACCGAGGCCGTGGTGCAGCCAGCGGCCGGCGAGGCAGCGGTCAAGTCGGCAGACATCATCGACCTGACCGAGCTGCTCAAGCGCAGCCTCAAAGGCGGCGCGGCAGCAGAGAAAAAGGTGCCCGTGAAAACCGCGCCTGCGAAGAAGACGCGCACGGGCTGAACCCGCGATGGCGAACTCGACATCGGCCGCCGATGCTCTCGTCGAATACCGTCGCATGCGCGATTTCGCGCAAACGGCCGAGCCCCGCGGCGAGGTCGGTCGTTCTGCCCAAAAGCTTCTTTTCGTCGTGCAAAAGCATGCCGCTCGCAGCCTCCACTACGACTTTCGGCTGGAACTCGATGGCACGCTTAAAAGCTGGGCGGTGCCGAAAGGGCCGAGCCTCGACCCTGCTGTCAAGCGCATGGCGGTGCAGGTCGAAGACCATCCGCTGTCGTATGCCGATTTCGAGGGCACGATCCCGCCTGAGCACTACGGCGCCGGCACCGTGATCGTGTGGGACCGCGGCGCGTGGGTGCCGGTCGGCGATGCGCGCGGTGGCCTGCGCGACGGCCACCTCAAGTTCGATCTCGATGGCGAGAAGCTGCGTGGACGATGGGCGCTTGTGCGCATGAAACCGCGCGACGGTGAGCGCCAGCCGAGTTGGCTGTTGATGAAAGAGCGCGATGTCCAAGCGCGTGCGGCGAATGAATTCAACGTGCTCACCGCGCACCCCGACAGCGTGGTCGCCAAGCCGACGGCACCGAGGCGCACGCCGTTTGAATTGCCGCAGACGCTCGCGCCGCAACTCGCGTCCCTCGTCGATCGAATCCCGCCCGGCGACGACTGGCTCTATGAGATCAAGTTCGACGGCTACCGCTTGCTCACGCGGGTCGACGGCCATTCGGTGCGTTGCTTCACGCGCAACGGCAACGACTGGTCGGCGAAACTGCCCACGCTCATCGATGCGGTCCGCGCGTGCAAGCTGGCGCCGTGCTGGCTCGACGGCGAGGTGGTGGTGCTGGACGCGAGCGGCGTGCCCGACTTCCAGGCGCTGCAAAACGCGTTCGATGACAAGCGAACGAGCGCGCTGACCTACTTCGTGTTCGACCTGCCGTTTTATGACGGCAACGACCTGCGTGGGCAACCGCTGACCACGCGACGCGAGCGCCTGCAAGCGTTGCTGGCCACCAACTCCCAGCCGCTGATCCGCTTCAGCGACGCGTTCGCTGGCGACCCTGCCGCACTGCTTGCATCAGCGGGCAAGGCAGGGCTCGAGGGGTTGATCGGCAAACGCAAGGATTCGCTCTACCGCTCGGCGCGTTCAACCGACTGGGTCAAGCTCAAGACCGCGCAACGGCAAGAGTTCGTGATCGGTGGCTACACGGATCCGAAAGGCGCGCGCACCGGTATCGGCGCGCTGCTGCTCGGCGTGCACGACGAGACCGGCGCGCTGCGCTATGCCGGCAACGTGGGCACCGGTTTCGACGAGCGCACGCTCGCGTCGTTGAAGCTGCGGCTGGGCAAGCTGGGTGTGGCGCGCAGCCCGTTCAGCGACGCGCCCGACAAGGTCGGCGCGCGCAGCGACATGACGCCGCACTGGGTCGAGCCGCGCCTGCTCGCCGAAGTTTCGTTCGCGCAGTGGACAGGCACCGGCCGCATTCGCCATTCGGTTTTCCGCGGCCTTCGCGACGACAAGTCGGCGACGCAAATCGCCAAGGAAAAGCCCGTGCCCGCGATGGCCTCGACACCCGCGCGTTCGACACTGAACACGAAGCCGCGCGTCACCCACGCCGAGCGCGTGATCGACTCGGTCAGCGGCGTCACCAAGGGCGAGCTGGTCGACTTCTACGCGCGGGTCGCGCCGCTGCTGTTGCCGCACCTGAAGGCGCGCCCGGTTGCGCTGGTGCGCGCGCCATCGGGCGTGGCGGGTGCGCAGTTTTTCCAGAAACATGCCGACGAAAACGCGCTGCCCGGCATCATCCTGCTCGACAAGTCGCTCGACCCGGGGCATGAGGCGCTGCTCCTCGTCGCGTCGGCCACGGGCCTGCAATCGGCCGCGCAAATGAACGTGATCGAGTTGCACACCTGGAACATGACGACGCGCTCGATGCCCAAGCCCGACCGAATGATTTTCGACCTCGACCCCGGTGAAGGCGTCGCTTGGCCGGCGGTGCGCGAGGCGGCGCAGCTGCTGCACTCGTTCCTCGATGAACTGGGGTTGAAATGCCTGCTCAAGACGAGCGGCGGCCAAGGCCTGCACGTGATCGTGTTGATGGCGCCCAAACACGAGTGGCAAATCGTGCGGCAGTTTTCGCAGGCGATCGTCGTGCACATGGCGCGAGTCGTGCCGCAGCGTTTCGTCGAGAAGAGCGGGCCGCGCAACCGGGTCGGCAGGATCTTCATCGACTACCTGCGCAACGGCTGGGGTGCGACCACCGCATCGGCTTGGTCGGCCCGCGCGCGGCCGGGGCTCGGCGTTTCGGTGCCGGTCGACTGGAGCGAGCTCGCGCAGGTCGACGGCGGCGCGCACTGGCACGTGCGCAACATCGACACTCGTCTGGCGCTCGGCAACGAACCCTGGGGCGTGTTCGCGTCGTCGCGGCAGACGTTGACCCGGGCGATGAAGGCGCTGAACTTCGCGCCGGCAAGCGGACTGACATGATGCGGCGCGCACCCTGATCGGCCCTCGGGTAAGCCCCGGGTCGCGTCGTCTTCGGCCGTACCGGATTGGCACTAGACTTTACTGACCGGTCGGTCGAGTATGTTCTTTGACGCATTCCGGGCGGCACGCAGGAGAACCCCCATGTCAGAACCGCTGGTGCTCAGCACGCAACTCGGCGCAGTGCGCACGCTCACGTTGAATCGGCCGAAGGCACTGAACAGCTTCACGTCGGCGATGCACGTCGAGCTCGCCGCGGCGTTGGCCGAGGTCGAGGCCGACAGCAGCGTGCGATGCCTGGTGCTGACCGGTGCCGGCCGCGGCTTTTGCGCCGGCCAAGACCTGGCCGACCCTGCTGTCGCACCCGACCTCGCGCGAGGCGCCAAGCCCACCGATGTGGGCAACGTGATCGAGCGTTTTTACAAACCGCTCGCACTGCGGCTGCGCGCGTTGCCGGTGCCGGTGATCGCGGCGGTCAACGGCGTGGCCGCGGGTGCCGGTGCGAGCATCGCACTCGGTTGCGATCTGGTCATCGCCGCGCGTTCGGCGAGCTTCATCCAGGCTTTCTCGAAGATCGGCCTGGTGCCCGATGCCGGCGGCACCTGGCTGCTGCCGCGTCTGGTCGGGCGTGCCAACGCGCTGGCACTTGCGATGACCGGCGACAAGCTGCCGGCCGAAGAAGCACAGCGCATCGGCATGATCTGGAAGTGCGTCGACGACGCTGTGTTCGCGGGCGAAGTCGCAGCCATCGCCGCACGCATGGCTGCCATGCCGACCGCCGCGCTCGTCGCCACGCGCGCTGCGATGGATGCCGCCGCCCACCTCAGCTACGCCGACGCCCTCAGCCACGAAGGTGCGTGGCAAAGCAAACTGAGCGCGTCGCACGACTACCTCGAAGGCGTGGCCGCGTTCGTCGCGAAACGGCCGGCCGTTTTCTCAGACCGCTGATGCCGAGAGGTCGCGCTCCCGGCTACGAAACGCAACGCGAGCAAATCCTCGCGCGCGCGGCGGAGCTGTTCGCGCGCCAGGGCTACACCGCCACCTCGATGAACCAGGTCGCGCTCGCTTGCGGTGTTTCCAAGCCGTCGCTCTACCACTACGTGCGCGACAAGTACCAGCTGCTGGTCGAGATCGCCGAAGACCATGTCGGTCGGCTCAGGGCGCTCGTTGCGCTGGCGCAGCAAAAGCCGCTCGACCCGCAAGCGCGTGTGCGCGAGTTGATCGGCAGTTTTCTGGCGGCCTACGCCGATGCGCAGGCCGCGCACCGCGTGCTGACCGAAGACGTGAAGTTTCTCGAACCGGCCGACCGCAAGCGCGTGCTCGACGGTCAGCGCCAAGTTGTCGCCGCGTTCGCGGAGGCGATCGCCGACACGCGGCCCGAGCTGCGCGCAACCGACTTGCACAAGCCGCTGACGATGCTGCTGTTCGGCATGATGAACTGGATGTTCACGTGGCTGCAGCCCAGCGGCAAGCTGACGCACGCCGCGATGGCACCTGTGGTCGCCGACCTGTTTTTCGGTGGCCTCAACGCGGTGCGCCTGATCGAATCGATTCCTTCCCCGACCCTTGTCGAACCCCGCACCAACCCGAAAAAACGGAGACTTGCATGAACCTGAAAAAATCGCTCGGCGCACTCGCCGCGACGCTCTGCGTGGCCACCCTCGCGCAGGCCGATGTGAACGTCGGCGTGACCGTCTCGGCCACCGGCCCGGCCGCTTCGCTCGGCATCCCCGAGAAGAACACGATCGCGCTGATGCCGCAGACCATCGGTGGCCAAAAGATCAACTACATCGTGCTCGACGATGCCTCCGACACCACGCAGGCAGTCAGCAACGCGCGCAAGCTGATCACGGAAAGCAAGGTCGACATTCTCATCGGCTCGACGACGACACCGAACTCGCTCGCGATGATCGACGTGGCGGCCGAGAACCAGACGCCGATGATTTCGATGGCCGCTTCGGCGCGCATCGTCGAGCCGATGGACGCGAAGCGAAAATGGATTTTCAAGACGCCGCAGAACGACATCATGATGTCGCTCGCGATCGCCACCAGCATGGCCGACAACGGCGTCAAAACGGTCGGCTTCATCGGCTTCGCTGACGCCTACGGTGAAGGTTGGTACAACGAGTTCTCGAAGGCCGCCTCACTAAAGGGCTTGACGATCGTCGCGAACGAACGCTATGCGCGGGCCGATACCTCGGTGACCGGTCAGGTGCTCAAGATCGTCGCGGCCAAACCCGATGCGGTGCTGGTCGCCGGCTCGGGCACGCCGGCCGTGCTGCCGCAGCGCGTGCTCCGCGAGCGAGGCTACGCCGGCAAGTACTACCAAACCCACGGCGTGGCGAACAACGACTTCTTGCGCGTCGGCGGCAAGGATGTCGAAGGCACGCTGCTGCCGTCGGGCCCGGTGCTGGTGGCTGCGCAACTTCCGGCCTCGAACCCGGTGAAGAAGTCGGCCATGGAGTACGTCGCCAAGTACGAAGCGATGTACGGCAAGGGCTCGGTCTCGACCTTCGGCGGTCACGCGTGGGACGCCGGCAAGCTGATGGAAGGGGCGGTTGCCGCGGCGTTGAAAAAGGCGAAGCCGGGCACGCCCGAGTTCCGCACCGCGCTGCGCGATGCGCTCGAAAACACGAAGGAAGTGCACGGCGCGCACGGTATTTTCAACATGTCGCCGACCGATCACCTCGGGCTAGATCAGCGCGCACGCGTGATGGTGAAAATCGTCAACGGCGCGTGGCTGCACCAGCCGTGATGATTTGAAAGGCGGCGCGCGGGAAAACCCCTCGGGCCGCCTTTGCGTGCACTTCTAGAATCGACGTGCAGTCGCGCTTAAATGAAGGAGTCGCCGAATGGCCCAGTCCCGCCGCGTAGTCAAACCCGAGGCGAGTGCCGAGCCGGCGGTCCATCACGCGACCGAGGCAGCCACCGGCGGCCCGCGCATCCTCAAGAAGTACCCGAATCGCCGGCTCTACGACACGCAACTCAGCACGTACATCACACTCGCCGATGTGAAAGCGATGGTGCTCAGTGCCGAGAGCTTCGAGGTGCGAGATGCCAAGACCGGCGAAGACCTCACGCGCAGCATTCTTTTGCAGATCATTCTCGAAGAAGAGAGCGGTGGCGTGCCGATGTTTTCGGCCCCGATGCTCGCGCAAATCATCCGGTTCTACGGCCACTCGATGCAGGGGATGATGGGCTCCTACCTCGAGAAGAACCTGCAGACCTTCACCGACATCCAGTCGCGGTTGAGCGAGCAGTCGAAGGGCTTGCTCGATCCGGCCGTGCAAACGCCCGAGTTGTGGTCGCAGTTTCTCAACGGCCAGGCACCGGGCGTGCAGGGACTGATGGGCAACTACATGGAGCAATCGCGCAAGATGTTCGCGCAGATGCAAGCGCAAATGGCCACGCAAGCCGGCGCGCTATTCCCGGGCATGCCGGGGTTCAAGCCGCCGACGCAGCGCTGATTTCCGCGGCTTCTTGCGGATCGGCGAAAATCGGGCGATGACACGAGAAACATTGCTGGCGCCTACCGTTGCCAAGCCCGCCCCGAAAATCGGTTTCGTCTCGCTCGGTTGCCCGAAGGCGCTGACCGATTCCGAGCTGATCCTGACGCAACTGCGCGCCGAGGGCTACGACACCTCGAAAACGTTTGCCGGTGCCGATCTGGTGATCGTCAACACCTGCGGCTTCATCGACGATGCGGTCAAGGAAAGCCTCGACACCATCGGCGAGGCGCTGGCCGAGAACGGCAAGGTCATCGTCACGGGTTGCCTGGGTGCCAAAACGGTTGGTGGACCCTCCGGTGACGACGGCAGCAACCTGGTTCGCAAGATGCACCCGAGCGTGCTCGCTGTCACGGGCCCGCACGCCACGCAAGAAGTGATGGACGCGGTGCACCTGCACGTGCCCAAGCCGCACGACCCGTTCGTCGATCTCGTGCCGAAGCAAGGCGTGAAGCTCACGCCGCGGCACTACGCCTACCTGAAGATCAGCGAAGGGTGCAACCACCGCTGCTCGTTCTGCATCATCCCGAGCATGCGCGGCGACCTCGTCTCGCGTCCGATCGGCGATGTGCTCGTCGAAGCGCAGCGGCTGTTTGAAGCCGGCGTGAAGGAACTGCTGGTGATCAGCCAGGACACGAGCGCCTACGGCGTCGATGTGAAGTTCCGCACCGGCTTCTGGGACGGCCGCCCGGTCAAGACCCACATGACCGACCTGTGTGAAAAGCTCGCCGAGTTGGCCGCCGGGCATGGCGCCTGGGTGCGGCTGCACTACGTCTACCCGTACCCGCATGTCGACCAAATATTGCCGCTGATGGCGAGTGGGGGCATCTTGCCGTACCTCGATGTGCCGTTCCAGCATTCGCATCCCGATGTGCTCAAGCGCATGAAGCGGCCGGCCAACGGTGAGAAGAATCTGGAACGGCTGCAGCGCTGGCGCGAGGCCTGCCCCGAGATCGTGATCCGCAGCACCTTCATCGCCGGCTTTCCGGGCGAGACCGAGGGCGAGTTCGAGCACCTGCTCGATTTCATGGGCGAAGCACAGATCGACCGTGCCGGCGCGTTCGCTTACTCGGCCGTGAGCGGAGCGACGGCGAACGATTTGCCCGGCATGCTGCCGATCGAGTTGCGTGAAGAGCGCCGCGCGCGCTTCATGGCCGTGGCCGAGGCGGTCTCGGCCGCCAAGCTCGCCAAACGCGTCGGCGCGACGATGCAGGTGCTGATCGATTCGGCACCGGCGCTCGGCCGCAAAGGCGGAGTCGGCCGCTCGTATGCCGATGCGCCCGAGATCGACGGCAGCGTGAAGCTGCTGCCGCCCGAGAAGGCCTCGAAGGTCCTCCGCGTCGGCGAGTTCACGCGCGTGAAGATCGTCGGCACGCAAGGCCATGACTTGATCGGCGTGCCGATCTGAGTTCGCGCAAGCGCGCGCAGAGTCGGCGGCTTCACTCACAGGTGCCGCGATGCAAAAAAACTTCGATGTGATCGTCATCGGTGCCGGGCAAGCCGGGCCGCCTCTCGCAGCACGTTTTGCCGAGCGCGGCATGGCGGTCGCGTTGGTCGAGCGCGAGCACTTGGGCGGCACTTGCGTCAACGATGGTTGCATACCGACGAAGACGCTGGTCGCGAGCGCACGCGTCGCGCATGTCGCGCGGCATGCGGGCAAATACGGCGTGCAGGCGGGCGACGTGAGCGTCGACATGCGCGCTGTCAAGGCGCGCAAGGACGAGGTCGTCAATCTGTCCGTCGCCAGCCTCACCGACTGGCTCGGCGGCATCAAGACGCTGACGAACATCCGTGGCGAAGCGCGCTTCACCGGCCCGAACACGGTGCGCGTCGGCGACGGCGAACTGAGCGCGCCGAAAATCTTCATCAACGTCGGCGGCCGGCCGAGCGTGCCCGACTGGCCCGGCATCTCGAGCGTGCCGTACCTGACCAACACCTCAATGATGGCGGTCGACTTTTTGCCCACGCATTTGGTCATCCTCGGCGGCAGCTACATCGGGCTGGAGTTCGCGCAGATGTACCGGCGCTTCGGCAGCCGGGTCACGGTGATCGAGGCCGGCCCGCGGTTGATCGGGCGTGAAGATGCCGATGTGTCCGGGGCGGTTCGCGCGATGCTCGAAGGCGAGGGCATCACCGTGTACGTCGACGCCGACAACCTCGCGATAACGCGCGAAGCCGATCAAGTGCGCGTGGCCTTCGGTGCCGGCGGCGCCGCGCAATCGGTCACCGGCAGCCACCTGCTGCTCGCGGTCGGCCGCCGGCCCAACACCGACGGCCTCGGGTTGGAGGCGGCCGGCATCGCGACAGATGCTCGCGGCTTCATCGTCGTCGACGACGAGTTGCGCACCGGCGTGCCCGGCGTCTGGGCGCTCGGCGACGTGAACGGCCGGGGCGCGTTCACGCACACCTCGTACAACGACTTCGAGGTTGTCGCCGCAAATCTGCTCGATGGTGGCGCGCGGCGCGTTTCCGACCGCATCAGCGCGTACGCGCTTTACACCGACCCGCCGCTCGGCCGCATCGGCATGAGCGAGGCGGAGGTGCGCGCGAGCGGCCGCGCCGCGCTCGTCGCGCGCTTGCCGATGGCGCGCGTCGGCCGGGCGCGCGAGCGCGGCGAGACGACCGGCTTCATGAAGGTGCTGGTCGATGCGCAGAGCGAACGAATCCTCGGCGCTGCGTTGTTCGGCATCGAGGCCGACGAGGTCGTACAGCTGCTGCTGCTCGCGATGGCCGCCGACCTGCCATACACGCGCATCACGCGCACGATGTTCATTCACCCGACCGTGACCGAACTGCTGCCGAGCCTGTTCGCGGCCTTGAAGCCGCTGGCGTGAAGCGATCCCTGAACTGCTCCAACCCCCGCACCGACGAGAACCCGATGACCGACCGCGACACCGACATGGCCACCCGACTGATCCACCACGACTACCAACCGCCCGCAGGTTTCGAGGCCCCACAGCCCGGCGTGTTCAAGGCCTCGACCGTGATGTTCCCGAACGTCGCGGCAATGCGCGCGCGCAACTGGAAAGAGAAAGCCGGCTACACCTACGGCCTGCACGGCACGCCGACCACGTTCACCCTCGAAGAACGCATCGCCACGCTCGAAGGCGGCCAGCACACGCTGCTGGTGCCGAGCGGCCTCGCGTCGATCGCGCTGACCGACATCGCGCTGCTGCGCACCGGCGACGAGGTACTGATCCCCGACAACGCCTACAACCCGAACAAGGACCTCGCGCGCCACGAGCTCGCCGGCTGGGGCATCACACACCGCTTCTACGACCCCATGGATGCGAACGTGCTCGCCGCGAGCGTCACGCCGCAAACGAAGCTGGTTTGGATCGAGCCGCCCGGTTCGGTGACGATGGAGTTCCCCGATGTGCCCAACCTCGTGCGCGCCGCGCGTTCGAAGGGCGCGCTGGTGGCGCTCGACAACACTTGGGGTGCAGGGCTCGCGTTCAACCCGTTCGCGCTCGAAGGCAACGGTGACGGTGCGCTCGGGGTCGACGTGTCGGCGCACGCGCTGACCAAGTACCCCTCGGGTGGTGGCGACGTGTTGATGGGCTCGGTGACCACGCGCGACGCTGCGTTGCACCTTCGGCTCAATGCCGCCCACATGCGCATGGGTTGGGGCGTGGGCGCGAACGATGCCGAGGCCGTGTTGCGCGGGCTGCCGAGCATGGCGCTCCGCTACGACGCGGGCGACCGCGCCGGGCGCGCGCTCGCGCAGTGGTGGGCGCAGCGGCCCGAGGTGTCTCACGTGCTGCACCCCGCGTTCAGCGGCTCGCCCGGCCATGCGCATTGGCGGGCGCTGTGCACGAAGGCTGCAGGGCTGTTCTCGGTCGTGTTCGACGCGCGCTACGGCACGCACCAGGTCGATGCCTTCGTCGACGCGCTGGCGCTATTCAAAATCGGCTTCTCGTGGGCCGGACCGGTCAGCCTTGTCGTGCCCTATGACTTGTCGACGATGCGCAAGCAGGCGCCGTGGCGTGGCACGCTGGTCCGCTTCTCGCTCGGCCTCGAAGCCGTCGATGATTTGATTGCCGATTCGCAGCAGGCGCTGGCCGCGCTCGACTGCTGAGCCGCAGCGGGCTGCGTTACGCGCGCTGGCGCAGCGTTATCTTCAGCCCGAGCGGCGCCATCGTGAACGCCATGTGCTCGCGCGCCTCGCCTCCGTCGGGCGTGGTGACATCGACAATGTCGAAGTGCGTCAGCAGCATCGCGATCGCCATCTTGATTTCGAGCAGCGCGAGGTAGCGGCCCGGGCACACGCGCGGGCCACCGCCGAACGGCATCGACACGCGCTTGGCCGAACTTGCGGCGTGGCCCGCGCTCGCCTCGCCCCCATCGAGCCAACGCTGCGGCTCGAACGCCTCGGGGTTCGAAAAGTACCGCGCGTCGACGCTGTCGCTGCGCATCACGCACCACACGCCGGTGCCGGCGGGCACGCGCACACCGGCGATTACCGTGTCGCGCAGCGACTCGATCACCTGGAACGGCGCAACCGGCTTGAGCCGCATCGTCTCGTGGGCGCAGGCTTCGAGGTAGTCGAGGCTGGCCATCTGCTCGGTCGTGAAGGCGGCGGAGTCGGTCGCCAGCGCGCGCACCTCGGCTCGTGCGCGCTGCAGCGCGGCCGGGTGACCGTGCAGCAGGTAAATCATCCACGCCAGCGTGTTCGCGGTCGTGTCTTCACCGGCGAGCAGCATCGTCATCACGTTGCCAGCGACCTCGGTATCGGTGACACCGCTACCGCCGGCGTCGGCCGCGACGATCATCGCTTCGAGCAGATTGGGCGGGCGCGCGCGGCGTGTCGGGTCGGTTGCGAGCCTGGCGCGTGCGTCGTCGATAAAGCCCGCGATCGCAATGTTGACCGCCACGATGCTGCGTTCGAGCTGACGGTCGGCCGGCAGCCGCACATAACGCCACAGCGGGAAGAACGAAAAGATGCGCTTGAACAGCGCCGGAAAAATCTTGTCGAGGTGGCGCTGGATCACGTCGTCATCGGATTCGAGCGTGTTGATGTCGGCGCCGAACGCGAGCCCCGCGATCGCGTCGACCGTGAAGCGCATCAGCTCGGGCTGCAGCGCCAGCGCCGTGCCCGCGGCTGCCGCAGGTTGCCAGCGCTTGCGCAGCCGTTGCGTGACCGTCAGCAGCGATGAAAAATAAGCCTTCACATGGGTTGGGTCGAAGCCCGCCATCACCATGCGCCGCTGGTTCTTCCAGGCCTCGCCGTTGGCGGCGAAGACGCCTGCGGTCAGCCCCATTTCTTTGCCGATCGCCTCCAGCGGGCGGGTGCGCCGAAAGCCGTCGGGCCGGTCGCGCAGCGCGGTGGCGATGGCCTCGTGGTCGGCCAGCCCGAGCAGCGTGCGCCGCCCGAGGTTGAAGCGGAACACCGGGCCGAACTCGCGGTGCCAGGCTTCGACGTTGCGATGCAGTTGATCGCGCTCAATCTGGAACAGGTTGCCGACGATCGGCCAGCCGCGCGGGCCGGGCAGGTCGGCGATCTCGCGCAGCGGTGAGGCGGTGTCAGCCACGGCCGGGTTTGGATGAAACCTTGTGCCGCATCAACCGGCCCTTCTCGCGCTCCCAGTCGCGCTCCTTCACGGTGTTGCGCTTGTCGTGCTCGGCCTTGCCCTTGGCGAGCGCGATCTCGGCCTTCACGTGGCTGCCTTTGAAGTGCAGGTTCAGCGGCACCAGCGTGAAGCCTTTTTGCTCGACCTTGCCGACCAGCCGCTTGATCTCTTCCTTGTGCATCAGCAGCTTCTTGGTGCGGTCGGCTTCGGGGCTCACGTGGGTCGAGGCGCTGCGCAGCGCGTTGATGCGGCAGCCGATCAGGTAAAGCTCGCCGCCCTTGATCACGACATAGCCGTCGGTCAGCTGCACCTGGCCAGCGCGGATCGCCTTGATCTCCCAGCCTTGCAGCACCATGCCGGCCTCGTGGCGTTCTTCGAGGTGGTAGTCAAAAAAAGCGCGGCGGTTTTCGGCGATGGACATGGGCAGGTATTCGGTGCGAGCTGATCGGGCGGGGAAGTGCCCAATACAATTTCGCATTGTATGAAGCACGTCAAGAAGTCAGTTCTGCTTTGGTATTCGCCGCACGAGATGTACGCGCTGGTGACCGCCGTTCCCGACTACCCGAAGTTTTTGCCGTGGTGCGAGCGCGCTGAAGTCCTCGAGCAACGCGAGACCGGCGCCACCGCGCGATTGCACCTGTCGTACCTCGGCGTGAGGCAGGCTTTCACGACCCGCAACGAGCATGTGGTCGACGCGAGCGTGGTGCTCACACTCGTGGATGGCCCGTTCTCACTGCTCGACGGCACCTGGCGTTTCGTGCCGGTGCCGGCGGGCGAGGGCGCCCATGCGAAGGCCTGCAAGATCGAGTTCGAGATGCGCTACAACTTCGCCAACGGCGTGCTCGATGCGTTGATCAGCCCGGTGTTCGACCGCATCGCCAATACCTTTGTCGACTCGTTCGTGAAACGCGCCGAGCAGGTTTATGGCGCACGATGACGCGCTTGGCTCGCTGACGGTCAGCGTGGCTTACAGCCCGCAAGCCGGCGACGTCGACGAGGTGAGCCTGCAACTCGCGCCGGGTGCGACCGTGGCCGATGCGCTGCGCGCCAGTGGCCTGCAACAGCGCCACCCCGATTTGGCGCTCGACGAATTGCCGGTCGGCATCTGGGGTGCTTCTTGCGGCCGCGGCGATGCGCTGCGCGATCGCGATCGGGTGGAGCTGTATCGCCCGCTGCGGGTCGACCCGAAAGAGGCGCGCCGGCTGCGTCAACGTGTGCAGGTCAAGGCCAAGACCAGCGGTAAGCGCAACGTCGAACCCGCGCGCTGACGCGGCGGCCTATTTGCACTCCGAGGCCAATACCTCGCGTGTGCGCTCGGCCTCTGCGGCCCGCGCGGCGTCGTCGAGGATCTCGCGTTCGCCTTTCTCGTTGGTGCGCGCTATGCGCTGGCCGCTGTCGAGCGTGCGCATCTGCGCTTTGGCGCGCGTGCAGTTCTCGGCTCGGGCGGCAGCGGCCTTCGCCTCATCGGCCTTTTTCTTGTCGACCACGTCTTGCTCGGCCTTTTTGCGCTTTGCTTCGAGTTCGGGGTCGGAGGCGCGTGCCGCGGTGAGTGGCGCCGCAGAGGCGCTCGATGCCGGTGCCGCGACGGGCGCCGAGCGCCGTGCGCTGGCAGCGGCCGGGCGTTGAAGGATGTCGCCTTCAGGCACGCCGGCCGGCGGCGGCAGGTCGCTGTATTGCGTTTGGCCGGCCTTGTCGCGCCACTTCCATTGCGCAGAAGCCGGCACCGCCAGCGTCAGGCCAAGGGTGGCCACGAGTGCAGCGATGTGCCAGCTGTTCATGGTGTTCATGCGTGAACTTTTCATGGATAGGAAGTGTATGCGGCAGGGTCGGAACAGGCCAATCGCAGGCGGCGCATCCGTGTGGTTCTGCGCGCATCCGTATAATTTGGTTTTGCGTCAGGAGCCTTTCTCATGCGCCTTCTTGGCAAAGCGCTCACCTTCGACGACGTGTTGTTGGTGCCAGCGTTCTCCCAGGTGTTGCCCCGCGACACCGATCTCTCGACCCTCCTTTCCCGCAACATCCGCCTGAACCTCCCGCTGGTGTCCGCGGCGATGGACACGGTGACCGAAGCCCGCCTCGCGATCGCGTTGGCGCAAGAAGGCGGCATCGGCATCGTTCACAAAAACCTCTCGCCGAAGCAGCAGGCGGCCGAGGTGGCGCGGGTCAAGCGTTATGAATCGGGCGTGCTGCGCGACCCGATCACCGTGACGCCCGAGACGAAGGTTCGCACCGTGATGGACCTGTCTCGCCAGCACGGTGTCTCGGGCTTTCCGGTGCTGCAAGGCAAGACGGTCGTCGGCATCGTCACCAACCGCGACCTGCGCTTCGAGACCCGCCTCGACGTGCCGGTCAGCGAGATCATGACGCCGCGCGAGCGCCTCGTCACCGTGCCCGAGTCGGCCACGATCGAAGACGGCAAGGCGCTGATGCACAAGCACAAGCTCGAGCGCGTGCTGGTCGTCAACGGCGCGTTCGAGTTGCGCGGCCTGATGACAGTCAAAGACATCACCAAGCAAACGAGCTTTCCGAACGCCGCGCGCGACGCGCACGGCAAGCTGCGAGCGGGCGCCGCGGTCGGCGTCGGCGAAGGCACCGAAGAGCGCGTCGAGTTGCTCGTGAAGGCCGGTGTCGACGTGATCGTGGTCGACACCGCGCACGGCCACAGCGCTGGCGTGATCGAGCGCGTGCGCTGGGTCAAGAAGAACTTCCCGCAGGTCGATGTGATCGGCGGCAACATCGCGACAGGCACGGCCGCGCTGGCGTTGGTCGAGGCCGGCGCCGATGCAGTCAAGATCGGCATCGGACCGGGCTCGATCTGCACCACGCGAATCGTCACCGGCGTCGGCGTGCCGCAGATCTTCGCGATCGAGGAGGTGGCCAAGGCGCTGCGTGGCAGCGGCGTGCCGCTGATCGCTGACGGCGGCGTGCGTTACTCGGGCGACCTGGCCAAGGCCATCGCGGCAGGCGCTGACACCGTGATGATGGGCGGCGCCTTTGCCGGCACCGAAGAGGCCCCTGGCGAGACCATCCTGTACCAGGGCCGCACCTACAAAAGCTACCGCGGCATGGGCTCGATCGGGGCGATGCAGCAGGGCTCGGCCGACCGCTACTTTCAAGACAGCTCGGGTAGCAACAACCCGAACACGACCAAGCTGGTGCCGGAGGGCATCGAGGGGCAGGTGCCGTACAAAGGCACGGTCGTCACGGTGATCTTCCAGATGGCCGGCGGGCTGCGCGCCTCGATGCACTACTGCGGCTGCGCCAGCATCGCCGACATGCACGAGAAGGCCGAGTTCGTCGAGATCTCGTCGGCCGGCATGCGCGAGAGCCACGTGCACGACGTGCAGATCACCAAGGAAGCACCGAACTACCGGATGGAGTGATGGACTCGATCGTGCAGCCGGCAGGCCGGAAGGCGGCGATGCCTTTCATCATGGCCACTGTGCTGATCGACATGGTCTCGATCGGCCTGATCATCCCGGTGCTCGCGCCGTTGATCGGCACCTTCACCACCTCGCAGTCGGAGCAGGCGTTCTGGTACGGTGTGATCACGATCGCGTTTGGCGTGGCGAACTTTTTCGGTTCGCCGATCCTTGGGCGTTTGTCCGATCGCTATGGCCGCCGCCCGGTGCTGCTGCTCGGATTCAGCGGCCTCGCGCTGAGCTTCTTCGTGACGGGCATGGCGACCGCGCTGTGGATGCTCGTGGTCGTGCGGCTGTTCAGCGGCGCGATGCAAGCCAACATCGCGGTCGCGAACGCGTACGTGGCAGACATCACGCCGCCCGAAGAGCGCGCCAGCGCCTTCGGCAAGCTCGGCGCGATGCTCGGCATGGGCTTCATCCTCGGGCCGGTGATCGGTGGTTTGCTCGGCGGCATCAGCTTGCACCTGCCGTTCTTCGTCGCCGGCGGTCTGGCCTGCGTGAACTGGCTGTACGGCTACTTCGTACTGCCCGAGTCACTGCCGCCCGAGCGCCGCCAGCCCTTCGTGCTGCGCGAGGCCAACCCGGTGAGTTCGCTGCGCGGCTTGACCGAGCTGCGCGGCGTCGGCGCGCTCGTGGTCGTGGTCGCGCTCAGCGGCCTCGCGCAGTTCATGACGCACACCTCGTGGGTGCTCTACACGACCTTCAAGTTCGGCTGGGGGCCGGTGCAGAACGGCTGGTCGCTGTTTGCGATCGGGCTGATGTCGGTGCTGGTGCAGGGCGTGTTCTTGAGCCGGCTGCTCGCGCGCTTTTCGCCGCAGCGGCTCGCGATCATGGGGCTGGTCTCGTCGAGCATCGGCTTCGTGCTCTGGGGCCTGGCCACCGAGGGCTGGATGCTCTACGTCGTGATTTTTGCCAACGTGCTCGGCTTCGCGGTCTCGGCGTCGATCCAGAGCCTGATCTCGAATGCGGCCGACCCGACCACGCAAGGCCGCACGGCCGGCGCCGTGGGGTCGCTCAACAGCATGATGGCGGTGCTCGCGCCGGCCATCGGCGCACCGATGCTGGCGACCGTGTCGCACCTGCCGCACGGCGATTGGCGCATCGGCGCACCGTTCTATTTTTGCGCGCTGCTGCAGGCCGCCTCGGCGGTAATCGCGTTGCGCCACTTCAAGCGTTCCCGGCTGAAGCGCGAGACACTCGCCGCCGCGGCCGCGCCGTCGATCTGAGACCCTTCGAACCACCATGCACGACAAGATCCTGATCCTCGATTTCGGCTCGCAAGTCACCCAGCTGATCGCGCGTCGCGTGCGCGAGGCGCACGTGTTCTGCGAAATCCACCCGAACGATGTGAGCGACGAGTTCATCCGCGCCTTCGCGCCGAAGGGAATCATCTTGTCGGGCAGCCATGCTTCCACCTACGAAGAGCACGAGTTGCGCGCACCGCAGGCGGTGTGGGATCTGGGCGTGCCGGTGCTCGGCATCTGCTACGGCATGTTTACGATGGCGGTGCAGCAGGGCGGCACTGTCGAGGCGGCCGACCACCGCGAGTTCGGCTACGCCGAGGTGCGCGCGCACGGCCACACCAAGTTGCTCGATGGCATCGAAGATTTCGCCACGCCCGAAGGCCACGGCATGCTCAAAGTGTGGATGAGCCACGGCGACAAGGTCACCGAGCTGCCGCCCGGCTTCAAGCTGATGGCGAGCACGCCGAGTTGCCCGGTCGCCGGCATGGCCGACGAGGCGCGCGGCTACTACGGCGTGCAGTTCCACCCCGAGGTCACGCACACCGAAAAAGGCCGCGAGCTGCTGAACCGCTTCGTGCTCGAGATCGCGAACGCCAAGCCCGATTGGGTGATGGGCGACTACATCGAAGAAGCCGTCGCGCGCATCCGCGAGCAGGTGGGCGATGAAGAGGTGATCCTCGGCCTCTCGGGTGGTGTCGATTCGAGCGTGGCCGCGGCACTGATCCACCGCGCGATCGGCGACCAGCTCACCTGCGTCTTCGTCGACCACGGCCTGCTGCGTTTGAACGAGGGCGCGATGGTGATGGAGATGTTCGACGGGCGGCTGAGTGCCAAGGTGATCGCGGTCGACGCGAGCACGCAGTTCCTCGGCCACCTCGCCGGCGTGACCGACCCCGAGGTCAAGCGCAAGATCATCGGCCGCGAGTTCGTCGAGGTGTTCCAGCGCGAGGCGAAGAAGTTGCCGAACGCGAAGTGGTTGGCCCAAGGCACGATCTACCCGGACGTGATCGAAAGCGGTGGCGCGAAATACGCGAACGGCAGCAGGAAGGCGACGTCGATCAAGAGCCACCACAACGTCGGCGGCCTGCCCGAGACGCTGGGGTTGAAGTTGCTGGAGCCGCTGCGCGAGCTGTTCAAAGACGAGGTGCGCGAACTCGGCGTCGCGCTCGGCCTGCCGCACGACATGGTGTACCGCCATCCGTTCCCCGGCCCGGGGCTGGGTGTGCGCATCCTAGGCGAGGTCACGCCGCAGTTCGCCGACTTGCTGCGCCGCGCCGATGCGATCTTCATCGAGGAGTTGCGCGACACGATCGACGCGGTCACTGGCAAGAGCTGGTACGCGCTGACCAGCCAAGCCTTCGCGGTGTTCCTGCCGGTCAAGAGCGTCGGCGTGATGGGCGACGGCCGCACCTACGAGTACGTGGTTGCGCTGCGCGCCGTGCAGACCAGTGACTTCATGACCGCCGACTGGGCCGAGCTGCCGTATGCGTTGCTCAAGAAAGTGTCGAGCCGCATCATCAACGAGGTGCGCGGCATCAACCGTGTGACGTATGACGTGAGCAGCAAGCCGCCGGCGACGATCGAGTGGGAGTGAACTATCTTCGTCCCACGTCGTTTAAGGCCGTCTGTTAATTCTGAAAAAGTGACATGCTGACAGGGACTTAGCGTCTCACATCGTCTCGTGTCATCTTGTGAGAGCTAACCCATCCTACGGCATAGTCGGTATTGACGAGCCGGCCCTTGACCGACCAAGCTCGGTACCGTCAGCCCGTTTGACGGTATCGATTCTTGATCGACCTGGCACCCCTCGATGCTCACCGACATGCAGTTGAAGTCGGTAGCAGGCTGTTGAAGAACCCATGCAAAGTCGAGTTTCGTCCGTGACTGCAATGCTCACTCAGCGCTCAATTGTTGGATTTTCTGACTCGGCGCGGCTTTTGACTTGCCGTTGTTCGATGGATTCCCGAGACTCGACGCGTTCTTCGCTCATTTCCAGCACCTCAGGCGCCCAGCGCGTCGAGATTTCGCAGTCTCGTGATGTTGTAGGCAGCCATGGTCAAGGTGAACGCCTGGTTGACCTTGTCCAGCCCTCTGACCATCACTTGTCGCATTCGACCGACCACCTTCGCCCATCCGAAGCACTGCTCGATGCACTTCCTTTTGCGCTGACTGATCTCGTAGCCAACGTGTCGCGTGGTCCGGCCATCGACGGCGCGGCATGCCTGTACGAACCCCCGGGTGTCGTAGGCCTTGTCCGCTCCGACGGTGATGTGCTTTTCGCGCACCGCGAGTTCCCCGAGCATCTCGGCCGCTGCATCGCGCTCGGCCGTTCCCGTCGCCTTCGTGGTCTGCACGTTGACCACCAGCCCGTGGCGGTTGTCGGTGGTCACATGCCCGAGGAAGCTGGCCATGTCCACCGTGGCGTTGAAGAGGTCGATCGCGATGTCGTTGTCGATCATGCGTTCGCGGTTCTTGCTGAACACCGAGTGGATCCATACCGAGTCGTCGATCGACAGGCCAACGAACCAGCGGAACAGCAAGTTGTAGTTGATCTGCTCGACGAGCTGTCGCTCGCTGCGAACGCTGTAGAGCACCTGAAGCATCATGGCCCGTACGAGCTTGCTCGGGAGCAATGCTGGGGCGACCTGCCTTGACGTCGAACTCGCACATGGACGAGAACTTCCCGTCCATCTTGGCAAGCGCTTCGTTCATCGAGCTCCGGATCGGTCGCAACGGGTGGCTCGCCGGAACAAAGTCCTCCAGCCTCACCGTAGAAAACAAGCTCTCGTTGTATCCGTCAGTGCCTCGCATCGCAGTCCCCGATCTGTTCAACATCGCATTTGTCGGGCGAATGTCGAGGTTCTTCAACAGCCTGCTAATGACGCGAGCTTCTCTTGCGCCACGATCAGCGCCGTGCGACCGGCAGCATGTTCGACAATGCAGCACCGGTTAAATGTCGCGAGCGGGCGTGGCCGGTTCAACATCTTCTGGCATTTGCGAACCATCGCCCGGCTGGTCTTGCCGAGCTTTGCGTAGGCCTTGTGCGAATTTCTACTGTATGCCGGTGCGAGCATGAAGAACCTCGTTTAGCCAGAGTTCCCCCCGCTTTTTCAACGACGGTTACCTACTATGATTTCCGCAATACGTCATAAATGAATCTCGCAAGCGCAACCACTTACGCCCTGCTGTTGTTGACCAGCTTGCTTTTGGCGGCATTACCGGCGGTGGCTGCCGCTCCGGCGGAACCCCCAACGAATGTCCGCGAAGCCCCGGTAGTCGTATTCAACCGAACCGTCGCGACCTTTCGTGCGCCGTTTCTGGGCTCACTGCCGGACGATCGCGCCCGGCGTGCCGGGCAGACTCTCGCAGAGTTGTTCGCACGGGGCGGGCCAGGCGAGATCGCGACCCATTCGGACCCGCAGGGGACGGTGATACGGGTCGACGGCGGATTCGCGATGATCCTACTGCCAGAGGATGCGGACCGGCTGCGGGGTGAAGCGCTGGAGGGTGCGGCCGCACGAACGGTCGACGCCCTGCGGCGAGTCGCCACAGAAACACGCGAAGGACGCGATCGCTCGTTGCTGCTGCGCGGACTTGCAGCGGCACTGGCCGCCACCGCTGCGCTGGCGCTGCTGACCGCAGGTGTGTTGCGCGCCCGGCGGGCGCTGCGCACGCGCGCCCGCACGCTGATCATCGATCGTGGGGACCGGTTGCGCATCTTCAATGGGCGACTGCTGCAACCGGGCAAGCTGGTCGAGGTTTCCAGTGCGTCGATCACGCTCGCGGCCTGGTCGCTGCTATTCCTGTTGGGCTACCAGTGGCTGAGCTTCGTGCTCGAGCGCTTCCCGTACACGCGTCCGTGGGGCGAGCAATTGCAGGCCTATCTGCTGGGCGTCGCCTACAGCCTCTCCACCGGCGTGCTGGGCGCGCTGCCCGACTTGTTGGTGGCGGTGCTGATTTTCATGCTGGCCCGTGGCGTGATCGGTCTCGTCTCGCCCGTGTTCGATCGCGCGGGAAAGCACGGCGGCGCGCTCGGCTGGCTCGACGCCGACACCGTCCGGCCGACGCGCATCCTGTTCACCATCGGCGTTTGGCTGTTCGCGGTCGTCATGGCCTATCCCTACCTGCCGGGCGCCAACAGCGAGGCCTTCAAAGGCATGTCGGTGCTGATCGGCCTCATGTTGACCGTAGGGGGCGCGAGCTTGGTCAGCCAGGGCGCCAGCGGACTGATCCTCATGTATTCGCGCACGCTGCGGGTGGGAGAGTACGTGCGCGTCGGCGATCATGAAGGCACGGTCACCGAACTGGGCACGTTCACCATGCGTATCCGCACCGGCATGGGCGAGGAAGTCACGATGCCCAACGCACTGCTGCTGACCACCGTGACGAAAAACTATTCACGCGCGGTGCTGGGCCAAGGCTACATCGTCGATACCACCCTCACCATCGGCTACGACACGCCGTGGCGCGAGGTCGAGTCGATGATGATCGATGCCGCACGACGCACGCCCGGGGTGCTGGCATCGCCTGCGCCGCGCGTGTTCCAGACGGCGCTGTCGGATTTCTACGTCGAGTACCGGCTCGTATGCCAAGCCGTGCCGAGCGAGCCCCGTCCGCGCGCCGAAGTGCTGGCGACGCTGCACCAGCACCTGCTGGATGTGTTCAACGAGCACGGTGTGCAGATCATGTCCCCGCACTACTTCAGCGACCCGGCTGAACCGAAGCTCGTGCGCCCGCCCGCGGCCGGCGCCCGGCACGCGGCAAGCTGATGGCCGCCGATCGCAACGCGATGCCGCGTGAGCCACTGGCCGCCGTAGCCTCCGCAGCCGCCGCGCTGGCACCGTTCGCGGACGCAGCCGGGGACTCCGCATCCGCACTTGCGGCGCTGTTCGATTTCGTGCGCCCGCGCGATCTGAGCGGGATCGACGGCAGCGCCACGCGCTACACAGCGGTCATCGAGTTGCTTGAGGCCGATCCCGCACGAGCGGCCGAAGTCCGCCGACACGTGATGCGTCTGCTGGCGGAACCGCGACTGGTCGGCTTCTTCGCCGACAGCGGCATCCTGCCAGGCACTGGCTTCTTCACGGAACTGGGCCGCATCCTTGCCGTCCGTCTACTTCCCGAGGTGCCCGATGCCGACGACCTTCGCGGTGTATTACGCCAGGTGTTTCACCGGCGCGGCGACTGGGTCTGGTTTTCGGCGCTGCCCTCCGAACTGCCACAGCGCTTCTGGCACCTGATCGCCCGCAAGACCGCGGACGACGATGCGGTGTCCCCAGCCATCGTCGGGCAGGTACTCGAAGCGCTGTTGATCCTCGGATATCGCTTGGGCGGCATCGACGTCGACGGCGAGTTCAGACGGCTCGGCCCGGAGTTCAAGGGTCATGCCGCATGCTTCCGCGGGCTGACCGGTGCCACGCAACGCTATGTCGACACGCAGCGTGCGCACCTCCTCGACCCGGGCGTGAAGCCGCTGGACAGCGCCGAGGTGCAGCTGCTGGTCGACCAGTGCCAGTCGGTGATCGAGCGCGCACGGCGGGTGGCGGCGGCGCAAGGCACGAGTGTCCGGCTTTCGTACATGATCCGGCGCAGCGCGCAGACCTTGCAACGCATCGAGGATCTGGGGCGCCTGCTCGATGCCTGGGTCGTTGATAAAGAAGCCGACCTGCGCCGACAGGAGGTGATCGAACGCTGGAGCGCGCTCGTCCGCTTGGCACTCGCAGCCGAAAGCCGTCGCAGCAGCCTGCGCAGCCATGTTGCGGGTGGGGTCGCGATGCTGGCGATGCGGATCACCGAGAACGCGGCGAAGGCCGGGGAGCACTACATCGCCGAGACGCGCGCCGCCTACCGTGCGATGTGGCGTGCGGCGATGGGCGCAGGTGTCCTGATCGGTGTGATGGCTTTGCTGAAGATCTTCGCCAGCAAGCTCGACCTTGCGCCGATCGGCTATGCGCTCAGCTACAGCCTGATCTACGGCCTCGGCTTCGCAATCATCTACATGCTGCACCTGACCGTTGCCACCAAGCAGCCGGCGATGACCGCGCAGACGATCGCGGGCTATCTCGGCGGCCTGCATGCCGGTGGTGCGCGGCGCGCCGCAGACCTCGACCGCGTAGTCGACCTGTTCGCGGGGGTCGGGCGCACGCAGACCGCGGCGATCCTCGGCAACGTGATCGTCGCGTTCCCGGTTGCGCTGCTGCTGTCGATGCTGTTCGTCACCTTCGCCGGCGCACCGCCGATCGACGCGGTAAAGGCCGCCCACCTGCTGCACGATCTCGACATTCTCGGCTGGGCATTGCCGCATGCGGCGCTGGCTGGCGTTTTCCTGTTTCTGTCCGGGGTGCTGACTGGCTACTTCGACAACCGTGCGGGCTACGCGCACCTTCGACAGCGGGTCGAGCGCCTGTCGTGGTTGCGCCGCTTGGTCGGCCCGGCCCGCGCGTCCAGGGTCGGTGCGTACCTGGAAGCGCACCTCGGCGGATTGCTCGGCAACTTCCTGTTCGGCTGCATGCTGGGTAGCGCCGGTACCGTCGGCATGATCCTCGGGCTGCCGATCGACATCCGGCACATCGCGTTTGCCTCGGCCAACCTCGGCTACGCAGTGGCCGGATCGGGTTTCGAGCTGCCCTGGGCAGTGTTCGCATGGAGCCTGTTCGGCATGTTCATGATCGGCGCAGTAAACCTGCTGGTGAGCTTTTCGCTCGCGCTGTGGATGGCACTGCGCGCGCGCTCGATCGCGCTTGCCGATTTGCGCGGGCTCGGGCGTCACCTGGGTCGCCGCCTGCGTGCATCACCGTCGACGTTTCTCACCGCGCGCGGGATGCCACGCGGCGAGTAGGTTCTTCGACCATGAGATCCACCATGTGATTCATGTTCTAGGTCCGCGCCACCACTACCAGTGAGCTCGGCCTGTTGGCACCGACCGAGAATTGACCCACTTGTGAGGGTTGTGCCGATCTCAAGAT
>ENA-OBIO01000329-OBIO01000329.1-metagenomes-genome-assembly--contig:-NODE-329-length-26931-cov-6.24044_pt1 | contig 26931 bp, 32 predicted proteins | sample MGYA00153383_OBIO01 | MGnify analysis MGYA00153383 | reverse complement strand
TTGCCCGCCAAGCCGCAGCGCCGGCAGAAAGAGTGAAGTGAGCGAGCTTCTGGCTTTGCGGCCGATTGCTTCGCCGTCAGGATCACAAGGGCGACGCTATGACAGCAAGCCATTGCGGAAGCGGTTCTAGCACGTACCGTAGGCCGCGATCTGGTTAACACCTGAGGTTATTGGGATGCCGATGAAATGCCCTAAGCCATCGGAGTAAAGCACCCAAAGACACTGGCCTCCGCCTGTGACGAGCGGAAGCTGATTCGGCGAAGACTGCCAATTCACGCCATCGTTTGTAAAAATGACGCTGTTTTGCCCGGACACGTTGCTGGTGGAACACACGACGATGAGACCTTGCCCTGAGGTGATGCTTCTCCACGCGGATAACGAAGGGGCCGGCGCTGGCACTGTTACCGCGCTCCAAGTCACGCCGTCATCAGTAGAGACGATCAGATGCGTGTTGGATTGCAATATATTGGAACCGTCAACAATCACCCATTGGCCTAGACCATAAGCAATGTCACTGGCGACGTAAGTGCCCGGAAGGTTCCCGCCCGCGCTCCACGTCACGCCATCATCGACACTGCGGTAAGTGCTTTGGTTGCTCCCGGCGATGATGTGAACACCGTTACCATTGCACGCCCCTACAACGGTGCCTGTCGATGGCGTTGTCGGTAGTGTCCCGATCTGCGCCCATCCGTTGCCGCTGGCTGTGGCTTGCACTGCGGCTTGCCCCGTCTCGGCCGAGAAAAATCGATTGGTTCCGTTGAACCAGCAAAACGTGTTGCTAAACGCAGGGGCCAATACAGTCGCCGCCCAGTTTTGCCCGCCATCGTATGTCACCGCGCCGTCTACGGCGGTATTCGTTGTTCCTGCAACAGCATTGCCGCGACCATCAAACGCGCTGCTATGAGTCGTGACTGTAGCCACGCCGCCGCCATGATTCGGCCAAACGGGCGGGGTCGCTGCCGACCACGTTTGCCCGTAGTCTGTTGAATACGCTGCGAGTTTGGGAAGCAATGCGCTGCTCGGATCAAAGCCCATCGCAAAGGCGACGCCGTTTTGTCCGAAACCGCCGATTACCCATTTTCCAGAAGCGGGGAGAGTCGAAGCGGCCCATGCGGGACCGGTGTTGCAAACGTGGGTCACGGGAGACCAAAGGGGCGGGCCGAAGTTGAACATCAGCTGCGCACCCAAACCCCGCAAAACCCCGTATCTGCCGAACCAAAGTCAATAGATGCAGTTCCGGTTATCCGTATCCACAACTCCACATAGTCCGTGCTTCCATTTAGGTTGATTAAGATCGACGCACCGAACCATTCGGTTGAGCCTGCCGCTTGGCTGTTTTGCCTTCGATAGAGAGAGCCATTCTTGTAGAACTGAAGGAATGAGTTACCCGTCAGCGCCCCATTGTTTCGCACCGTGGCGTTAAGTTGATACCAGCCCGGCACTGTCGGCTGATAACGATGGTTTGTCGTACTCCATGCGCTGTTCGTGTCAGTGCTGACCGTTTGGAACAGGACTTTGGTGTCCACGCCACTGGCGGGCGTTTGAAGCGCGTTGTTTGTGACATCGAAAACGGGGTTTGTATTGCCTGCTGCCCCTGTCTGACCCCGTTGCGTGTACCAATTCGCGCCATCCGAGAAAATGCGACAACCTTGGTTTGCGGTCAGGGCCAAGTTCGTAGCGCCGTCAATCGTGCTGGTGGCCGGTGTGACGGTGAGCGTGCCGCCGCCTCGGTTTTCTATGTCAAAGACGAACGGGGATGTAAACGAGCCCGTTGCTTGCGGCAGGGTTGTGGCGATTGCACCAGCGTTGGAGTTAGAAACTAACTTGCCGTTGTCCGCGACCAGGATGGTGTCGGACGTGGCGCTCTGTAGCCGAACTCCGTTGGACGGCGCTCCGACTGGGCCGGCCACACCTTGGGGGACGGTGAAATTGAAGACCGCCGCACTAGATGTGCCGCTGTTCGTGACGGCAGCGGCACCCGTTGATGTCGTGCCAACTGCAACCGTCGCCCCGATGCCTTGGTCACCGGCTAGGTTGATGTTCCAGTCGGTATGTGTGCCCGTGCCGCTGTTGCGATCCATCGTCACCGTCAGCGTGGAAAACGCATACGTAGCGACGACGCCTTCCATGTAGTCCCCGCTGCTCGGCGAGGTAGCCCTGACCCGTGCGCCAGCGGTATAGGCCAGCCCCGCCTGCGTCACGAATACCCTAGAGCCGATCCCGGTCACCAGCGAAGTGAGGGAAGTGGCTTTGTAGCCTGCGCCGGTCGGTCCCGCTTGGCCGATCATCACGCCGTGATAATTGCCGTTGCTCTGTTTCTGGAACGAGTAGCTGTCGACCGACGAGGCCACCGCAGAGCCGACAGATTGCGGGTCTTGCCCGCCTCGGCCCCATTTCCACCCAGCAGCCCAGACGATCGCGCACGGGCCACCAGTCGCCGGCTGCTCGACTTCGATGTTGATGATGGCGCCGGTAGGAATCGTGCCCGTAGGCACGGCCATTGCACGGCTCGCCCCGACAGTTGCGGTGGTCAGGAGGTAGAAGTTGTTCGACAGGTCGCCGTTGGGCGTGATCGTGGCCCCGTCGATTAGCGTGGCGCTGGCGACGTTTTGCGGCTTGGCCCAGTTGTTCGTTGCATTGATCGCCGCTGCGATGGTGTTGAGCGCAAACGGAGTGGGGAGCGCCACGACGCCCGTGTAATTGGCGAGGATGGTCTTGTCGGGAATGGGTGTCAGTCCCGTGCCCGTGCCGCCCCCCCCGGATACGGGGTCCATCAATAGCGCATCTTGCGCCAGCAGCAACGCATTGGCGCCCGTGCTGGAAACCACTTCCTTCCATAGCCGGTACAGAAACAGATACCAGTTGATGTCTGTGATCTGCTGGCCGTTCGCGTCCAGATAGCTCAGAGGTGCGTTTTGCGGCGGTATCTGCCCCGGTAGGGTGGTGGGCCGTGTCGTCATCGTTTAACCGTCACATAGGCGCAGCAAAGCCCGCACCGGGCGCGAAACACCACGCCCACGCACAGCGCCGTGGGCCTGGGTTTCAACGCTACCGGGGGGCGGGGTAGGGGTGTGCGAACGCTACCGATAAACCGCCGGAAATCGAAGCCGAACATCTCACGGCTTTTTAAGCAGCGCCTGAAAAGTATCGATGTGCGCATGCAGCATCGACACGAGTACGGACACGTCCGCATCGGTTACTTCGCCCTTGGCGTTGCGGTCTTGGATGTCGGCGAAAATGCGCATGCCCTGCGTCAGAAGGGCGGTAATCATGAGGGGATCGATAATGGATTCTCCTTAGGTGCGGGTGATATTCTTTTTGGCAGCGAGGCGAGCGGCGAGCGCGTCGAGTGCATCGGCTGCAGCGCGGAGCTGAGCCGAGGACCCCAACTTGTCGCCCGCCAGACCGGCCGAGCGCGCGGCTTCCACGGACGCCACGACTGCATTGGCCGCGTCGATAACGCTCTGCCCTTCTGCATCACTCAGCTTGCCGTCCTGATACAGCGTCTTGGCGAGTTCGACGACGGCATCGGTGCCCTGCAGAATGTTGGCCTCAGTCGCCGGGATTCCGCCCGTGCTGGCGCAACCAGCGAGGCAAAGCGCAATGATCAGATGTTTGATTCTCATGGGATGGCCTTTGTAGGTTCGGTTTCGTGAACGGAAACAGGATCGGTTGGCGTTCCTTCTGGTGTACTCGGCTGAGTTTTGCTCGCGCCGTAGAAGAACCCGATGGGCGCCGCCAGAAGCGTCCCGAGAATGAAGCCCAGCGCGGTCGAGGCGTATTGCTGATTATCTTTCGGGACGTGTGCAAACGTCACGGCAAAAACAAACGCCATACCCACGACGACGATCAGCAGTGCGAAGAAAGCCAGAAACCTGCGGTCAAAAGTAGATGAATCGGTCATGTATCAATCCCCTTTATAAAATGATCAGTTGCCGCCAAACTCGATGCCGCCCCGCCCGTCGCCGAGGTTGAAGCTACCGCAGTCGCGGCGCGTGCGCATGCAGTTCTCCATCCACACCGCTGAGATCGCCTCGTCCCATCCATTCATCCAGTCGCCGTGAGCGCTGTATCCGCCCTGGCCGCCGGTGTACGTATCGGAGGCGATGTGATATTTCGAGGGGTCGCCCGTCAGGGGCCAGCGAATGTTGTAAGTAATCACCGGCAGCAAACCCACCTGGTGTGTGGCGGGGCACTGGAAGCCCGCCGGAACTACGCCGTCATTCACGTACACCGGATCGGCAACGTGGCTTTTGTGGTCGGGGCTGTCGAGCTGACCATTCCAGCACTGTTTGAAATTGACTTGCAGGCGCAAGGTCTGGCCGGTCTTGCACTCCGCTGGAATGAAGGTGTTGTAAGGCGTCAGCGCGTTGTCGGTGGCGTCGGTACAGCTCCACAAAATGTGCGGGCCAAGACCACTTTCCCCAACCTGCGGCGCGGCGGGGGTAGCCCTCGCGTCGCCCACAACCATGCGCAGGCCCTTCGGGAGCACCATCGGGGGCACGTTGCCTTGCAACCAGGGCTGCCATCCGCTTTTGTAGTAAGTGACGATATATAGGGGCGCGACTGCATGGCCCATGTCGTCCACCATCGTAGGCACCCAATAGCCCGAAAGGTTCACCGTGCCGCCTCGGCAGTTGGCCGTGCCTTTGCTGCGGATGTTCTCGGGCGTGGTGAAAGCGTCAATGCCGTTGTTGCCGAAGAACGTATGCGAGTGCGCGACGCCCGGCTGTCCAGGGTAGACGATGGGGTCATCAAAGGCCATATGCGACCACGTACACATAGTGCGGACTGCTCCGTCTCCCTTGCCGTCAGCCAGCGGCGGAATGCCCGAGCCATCAGCGGGCGCAGGACTGAGCATCGGCACGGAGACGCCAGGCCACGGAGTAGGCAACTGGCTGAAATCAATGCCTTGCATGCCGCCGTGGTGGTCGGTCGTCGTGCCGTCGAGGCTCATGAGCTGGCAGGCTTTGACGACGCCGTAGATCGGATCGCCGAAGACCGCATTAGAGCAAGTCGACGCGCCCGTAATCTGCTTGACCGACCATTGACCATTCGCGCCGTACCGGAAAGTCTGCGGGCCGGCTGCGAATATCTTCTCGTTCTCGGCGGCGACGGTTTGCCAAATGACCACGACATCGCTTTTACCGGCCGAGATGTGAATGGGGCCAGTGCTGTCGTGCATCGTGTTGACCGATGCGCCCTTATCAAGGGTGACTTCGACGCGGCTTTGAGCCTGCGCCAAGCCAGATGCAAGTAATGCGACAAACAAAAGGTGTTTCATGTTCTAAGCCTGTAGTAGATTGTCGGAAATGCGCAAGGCCCAGCCACGCCCGAAAGCCGGCCATTCTGAAAGTCCTGCGTAGAGGGCGAGCCTTTGTGCGTTGAAACGTGCGATAAATCTCGGCGCCGGCATCGACTGCACCGCTTGCAAGGTGTTCGGGCCGATAACCCCATCCGCTACAGCGCCGACCGAGGATTGAATCAATCGGATGGCGGTCTTTACGCCGTGATTGACCGCTGCATCGAACACCTGCAGTTTTGCGGGGTCGGGCATGGCATCGCACGCTGCCGGTCCCCAGTAATCGCGCAGGTAAATAGCTTTGGCGCGGTCCAGTGTGAGGTTGGCAATATCTTCGCCCGGATAGGCCGCCTTGCTGATGCCGTACTTTGTCTGACCGCCCGCATCGCGCCGGTCATTACTGAACCCGCCTTCGTGGGCGATGAGCTTTGCAAAGGCATCGTCGAAGTTCATTTGTCGGCCTTGGAAAGTAGCCCCATCTCGATTCTTGACAGTTGCTCTCGAAGCGGTTGAAAGGCATCGTGCAGCCGGTCATAGCGGACATATTCGGCGCTGATCTTGACGTTAAGCGCCGACAAGTCCGACCGCAGCAAATGCACTGCCGCCCATAGTTCTCGCGCAAACCATCCCAAAACCGAGAACCCGAGGCCGAGACCGAGAAGGATCGTTTGTTCGATGCTCATTACGCCACCTGATAATTGAACGTAGCCTCGATAACGGAGCCGTTGGTAAACGCACCGTCCGAGCGAGTCACCACCGTGCCGGTCGATCCGGTCTGGTCATTCGCAAAAACGGTAAGAACCAATGACCCGCCCTGCCCTCCGAGCGCGTAGACAACCCCGCCCGCCAGGGCCGTCATCGACAGAAACTCTCCGAAGATCGCGCCTTCCGAGATATTCGGCGTGGCCGCGTTGGGCGCGTAGGGCAGCCCGGCGATGGTCGCAACTCCCACCGCTGTTCCCTTGTTTGAAAGCGCGACGCGCAAGCGCACGAAAACGGTGTTCCCCATGCGGGTGAACGTGCCCAACTGCGTCGCAAAAATCATCCCGGTCGACGCGCCGCCGAAGCGCAGGATGGGCGTAAACGTCCCTTCCTCGTACCAGTCGAATGCCTGGACGTAGGTGTTGTTTACGTTGCCGACCTTGATGCCGCCTGTCGAGCTGCCCAGGAGCTGCACTTGCCCCTGCGCCGCCGTCGACGCCAGCCCGAACCCGACAAACCCGGTTGTCGGGTCGATGGTCATCCGTACCGCATCGCCCGTGCCGAGCGTCAGCGGAACAGCGGCAGCAGTGTTCAGCCCGAAGCTGCCGGCGGTCATGCCGTAGGCCGGGGTGGAGGTCGTTCCCCAAAAGATCGCTTCCGCTTTGCGGGCGGCGACCTGATCGTTCCAGCGAACGCCCGAAACCCCTGCAGCGGAGGCCAATTGCGCCGTGAGGCCATCGGCATCGGACGTGACCGCGACGCTTGAGAAAAGCGCGTTGATCCCTGCGGCGGTGACGGATTGCGCTTGGTTGATCTGGTTCCCGGCCGCGTCAAACAGCGTGAAGGTGTAGGCGATGCCGTTCTGCAGGAACAACTGGCAGGAAATGCCCGTGGCGTTCGACACCTCGCCCCGGCTGTTCAGCGGGATCGGATTCGGCAGCGGGATTGATCCGCTCGGGTCTTGATAGGTCGCGGTGTTCACGCTGCCCACTTGCGTCAACACGGAGCCACCGACCAACGGCTGCCCGGAGTTGTTGAAGAATTGCAGAATGACCGGGGGACTAGCTGCTACGGGGGTAGGCATGGTGCGTTTCTCGTGTTAACTTCGGCGCTATCGACTGCTTGACGAGTTGAAGTGCAATGGCTTGGTTACTTTTGCTGATTCTGGTTCTGTGGTGGCGCAACACCCCGCAAGACGGATTCGTCGAATCCCGCAAGGTGTTGAATGCGTATCGCATCCCGCGCGGCTCATGGCTTCATGAGTTTCGAAAGGCTAGAGAGAGCCGCGCCCGGGTCCGTGCTCTGACGCGCGTCTTTCGCAGCATTGCGAGAATCGAGAAGGCGCGAGCTGACCGCGCGGGCCGCTGACACCACGGGAAAACCGCCGAACATCATGTTCCCGCCGTGCGTGGCCGCATTTTTTGCGGCTTCGGCGATAAGCGCGGTCGTGCTGTTGGAGTTGTTGACGTAAGAGCCGCGCGGTTGCGCTTGAATGTCTCGCGCGTGTTCGCCTAGCGAATTGAGTTGCTGGGCCGTGGTGGCGTCTACGTACTGGCTCATTTTCGGCTTCAGCGCGTCAAGTGCTTTGCTGTAGTTCGCCGACGAAAAGTTGCCCGTTGCCGGCTTGGCATTCATCTGCCCTTTAAGGTGGTCGAGAATGCCGGCCGCGATGGTTTGCGTTGCCTCCGGGCTGTCCTGCAGCGTTTCGCGCATGCGGGCCACGTTCTCGCGTTCCCCTTTCAAGACGAACGAGTTGAAGAACTTGTCTGCAGCCGGCGATGGGTGGCCGAGCAGGGTGGAGTCGTTGACAGACGCCTTGTAAGCCGGGTCCGCTTCAATGGCATCAAACCGCGCTTTAGCCGCACCTCTAGCGGAGTCCGCAAGGGGCTTGAGTTCTGCCGCCTGCGGGGTGAGCGGCATGTTTTCCAACTGCTCGCGGATGATCCCCGCCGCTGCCCTTGCGCGTCCGTCCGTTGATGTCCGCATGGCGTCGGCCGCATCTGAGCGCAGCGTCTCGAAATCCTCGAAGGTCATCTGTCGACCATTCTTGAATTCATTAAGCGCCGATTGCAGGTCGGCCGGGACGGACCCCGTTTTGAGTTGCTTGGAAAGCGCCGCTTCGGTGTTCGCCGCGAATGTCTGACCATCCATCGGAAGCGTCCCGCCGTTGGCATCGGTCAGTGCTTTATATCTGGCGGTGACATCTGCCGAAGCTGCCGCGTCCTTTGTCTTGTAGGCGTCTAAAAGTGTCTGGCCGTGATCAATGTGGCTGGCGGTCGCGGGGATGTCGGGAGCGCCTGACGCACGGATCGAATCTATGTTTTCGGCAATGCCTTGCCCCTGTTCCTTGTAGAACTCATGCGATACCGGCGCGGCTTGTCCTTTGCCCCGGCTGTTCATTTCGTCGGAAATCATCTGGCCGTCTTGCATCGCTTGCCCGCGCGTTTTCTTTTGCGGGATAGGCAACGTGTCTGCATTGACGAATCGCGCAATGGCGGGGTGATCGGCGGGCAACCCGGAGTCAGCAATGGCCTTTTGCATTTCCGGCGACGCATGGGCCAGCGTCGGAACCTCGCCGGGAGTCAGAGCCGGGGCACCGCTCGGTGCTGCGCCCTTACCGGCGACCGGCGCAGCCTTGGAAGCAATTGCAGGCGTTGCAGTTGCCTGCATCGGTGCCTGCGCAGTTGCCTGCATCGGCGCTCCTGGTGCAGGTGTCCCCCCAGGTGCCCCCCCAGGTATACCCTGGGATATACCCCCCTTACCAACAGCCGGCGCCTCGTCGAGCATCGCCGTCGTCTTGGCCGTGCGCGGACCAACACCGCCGAGCAACATCGGCAGATTGCTGATGCCCGCCTTGCTGATCGCTCCCATCACACCCGAGCCCGCCGCGCCGGTTGCTTCGGTGCCGAGCTGCGCACGATCCCCGGCGCTGTCTAAGACGCTTTGAACCTTGCCCATGCCTTTCTCAAGCATGGCGGTGCGCGAGTTGGGAGCGACAACAGGGATGGGGGATTGTTTCGAGTCCTCCACGGCTGCATCGATGCCCCCGCCGGTCATCAGCGTGGCGAGCCCTCGCAGGCCGCCGTAAGCGCTGTTTCCGAGATTGGCGCCGCTGCGCATGGCGAAATTCGACACGTCATCGGCCACGCCGAGAGAGGGGCGCGCGGTGAGTTGCGCGACGGTTTGCGGGGCGGGTTGCGGGGCGGGTTGCGGAGCGGGTTGCGGGGTCGGTTGGGCGGGCTTGTTCGGCGCGGCCGTTGAATCAAGCGCCATGCCGTTAACGGTCGGCATTTTCCCGCTGCCGTCGCCGCCGCTCTGCATGTCGTTCATCACGCCATTGCGCGTGAACTTTGTCAGGGCTAAAAGGGGCTTGCCGGATTCTTGTCCGTTTTCAGCAACAGCCGGCGCGGCTTTGCTTTTGTCCTTCGGTGCGGCTTTGGACTCCGACAGGTCAAGAAACGACCTCTTCGGCTCCACCTCCCCGGCAAGGTCGGCGAAACTGGTCACGGATTAACGCCCATGCCGTGAAGTTGCAGCATGTGGTTTTGCAGCGCTTTCCATGTACCGGCGTTTGTCAGCTCGGTTTTCATGGCGGCCTGATCGGCCGGCGCTTTGGCAGCGTACTCGAACGCGCGCGGGTCGGCGTGCGTATTCCAGTCGTTTAGCTTTTGTTCATAAGCGGGGCTGTTCGTCGGCGTGCCACCGAAGAACCGTTGCGCGGCGGCTTTCTTGCCTTCGATGCCGATAAGCTGATCGGCTGTCTTTTTAGCGGCATCCGCTGTCATGTGAAAACTCGGATTCGCCATCTCTCCGAGCGTCCGCGATGCGTCGGTGTTGCCCCCTTGCGCAGCGAGTACGGCGAGGTTCTTCGCCATCACGTCGGTCGCGGTCTGGGCATCGTTGGCGATACCGAACAAGCCAGAAAGCTGACTGACGAACTTGCGCCGATAGTCGCCCCCGCCGGTCACTGCCGCAGGCGCTTCCTGCTTGATGGTCTGCAGCGCTGCGATACGGTTCGGAGCCCCGGAAGCGTCTGCCGTGACCTGGGCGAAGTGCGCGTTATGCGCTTGAACGGGACCGCTGACGCCTTCGGCTTGACCGAGTGCCGGTCCTGCCTGCACGCTTGAATCGCCCACATAGCCCGGGGTATTGCCGCGCATAACCGCAGTCGTAGGTGGCAGTCCTTTGAGAAGGCCCGGCGCACCGCCGAGCTGTTGCTGCGCAGGAGGTGCGCCCAAGTTTCCGCCCGCCGCTTGCGGGTTGGTCTGTTGCAGCGCGGCGCCCGTGTCGGTGAAGTTCGGTGCCTGCGCTGCCGCTTGCCTCGATGCGTCCAGCGCTTGAAGCTGAATCGCGCTGATGCCGCCGACGAGTTTTCCCTGCGGCGCATGGTCGACGATGGGCGCGTATATTTTGGCGATGTTCGCCGCGTCGGGGCCGCCGGCCTGGGCGAATTGGCCCATCGCAGCGGTTACTTTCTGCCGGCCCGTGGGGTTGTCCGCAATGACATCGTGGTCGGTGCGCAAGGCTCCGATGACCGAGCCGAACTGGCTGCGCAACCCGTCGTTCAGGTTGACTAGAGCCTGTTTGTTCTGCATCTGCACGCCGCGAACGGAGGCACCGTGCTGCAGGACTTGCAAAAACTGATCGCCAGCGGCTTTCCTCAGTTCGGAGTCACCCAGCATCTTGTCGGTGCTGACTGTTCCTGTACCGTCGTCGTACTTGTTCCAGTCCACTTTTGCGATGGCCGCGCGCTGTTGCGCGTCTTGTTTGGTCATCTGCGTTTGAGCGTCGCCTTTGTCCAGGTTCTGCTGTTGCTGCTGGATGCCAATCGCGCCGGATTGAATCTGTTGCTTCTGCTGTTGCAGGCCCATCATGTCGGACAGGCTTTTGAGCCCGTTGCCGGCGTTGACGTTCTGCGCGACCGGAGAGCCGAAGTCAGGCATTACTTGGCCCCTTTCTGCAGCAATTCGCGCAGCTTGTTCAGTCGCTTCTGGCCGACTGCGTTATTGCCTCCGCCCATCGCATTGACCGAGGCCGCGTCGACAACGTGTTCCCCGTTCGACAGCATCGCGGGCACCTTGTCGTCGCGTGGCCCGCCGGGGCCATAGATCGGCCCGCCGTCCTTCGATCCCTTGCCCACCTCTAGCCCGGCGTCATTCATCCACGGCTCGGGAGAGTTCTGCTGGCCTTGCCCCATCATGTTGTTCAGCTGCTGGGGGGCGGGCGTCTGGGGGCCGTTGGCGGCGCCCTGCGGCACTCCGTCGACCCGCGTGGGCTGGCCTGCGGGCTGGCTCGGCTGCATCAGCTGGCTGAGTGGGTCGCTGAAAGGTTGGGCGCTGTATGACTGCCCGCCGTTTTGCCCGCCGTTGGGCCATGAGGCTTGCACTACCCTGTCGGGCGCGGAGTTGGGAATCGCATTGAACGCGCCGCCCGTCATGCCGCCAGTCATTCCTCCGGTCATGCCGCCAGGCTGGGATTGACTCGGCGGGGCCGATTGCGTTGAAGGCTGGGACGTGTTGGGCGGTGCATCACCTCCGCTCAATATGTTGCCCATGCCCTCGCCGCCGTCCTGAAACGGGGAGTAGACCGGGCCACCATTGGCCAGATGCGCGGGCATCTTCGTGCCGTCGAATTTCTTCATGCCGGAATAGACCGCGCCGCCGACCTTGCCGCCGGGGCCGCCTAGGGCCGGGTTGAACCCGCCGCCCGTATCCATGCCGTTTTGTGCGTAGAAGCTGCTCGGGTTGGTATTGGAATCGCTGCCCCCGTAGCCTCTCTGTCCGCTGTTGCCGTTGGCGTTCAAATACATCATGCCGGCGCCCGTGCCGGCCGCGCCCGTGATGGCGTTGGTTCCGCCCACGATCCCGCCCGCGCGTGAAGCCGCAGCCCCTGCCTGTGCTTGTGCAATGCCGGTGCCGAGCTGCGCGCCGTTGTTTCCAACTCCCGCCGCCGCGTTCTGCCCCAAGCTGGCAATGGTCGAAAGCCGGTTGAAAACGTTGTTTTGCTGCTGTTGGAACTGGTTGAAATACTGGCCGTAAAACTGGTTTGCCGTGCCGACGTTGAAATCCATCAGGCCTTTTAACGTCGACCCCGACAGGGCGCCCGCACCCGGGGTGCCTGCATTGCGCACCGCTTGGTCGCCCTGATCCCGCGCGAATTGGTAGCCGGGATAGGCTTCCATCTCCGCCTGCGTGGGGTTGAATTGCTGCGTCAGGTAGCCATTAGCCAGCCCGGTGTTCCCTACGTTCGTGCCGGGCGTGCCACTCCTGCCCATCAACTGACTCAGGGTGTCCGATGCCCCATAACCGGCATTCATGTACGGCTGTTCGTTGGCCGTCGTCCGGTTGAACATATCCGTTTGCGTCTGGGCGGCTCGCTCCTGCCCGTTCGCTTGCGTGCGCGACGCCATGTTGGAGCCCACGGCTCCAATGACTGCGCCGCCGACAATAGCGGTGGCGACCCAGCTCATACCAAAGCCCTCGTTTCGTTTCGCGCGTCGAACAGTGCGGAACTGTCCAACTCGATCAGTTCCGTCTCGATGACATCGAGGTCGGTGCTGTCGGTGCGGTGAATATTCATGCAGACGCACGCGGTATGTGCATAACCCGCCCGTTTGACGCCGGGGCCGCTCACGATAATGGCCGGCGCTTTGATCAGCCGGGCAGGGGAACCATCGCCCGTCACCGTCATTTCGCCGGTCATGAGAATAAAAAAGTGCGGGCGTTTGTGTACCTTGCCCACGATGGTCGTACCGGCTGCGCAGTGCATCTCTCGCACATACACCCCATCCGCGAAGTGATGCGCTGTCGGCAACTCCGCTTGCGGCATGCGCAACATGACCGTTTGCAGGTGCTCGATGTCGGCCCGCGTCGGAGCGTCGACCATCTCGCTCATTGCGAAGTGATTCCCGAGGCCGTGAAGGTCACAGCCTGGAAAGTATTCGACAGCGCGCGGAGTTGCGACCCTGCGGGGAGAACTGCTCCGGCGAATTCAATCGCTATATACGCCTGACCGACCGCCAGAGGGTAGTTCGAAATCATGATGTTCGACACTGTGAGTGCGCCGCCGGTACTGATGCCAGCGGTAATGGTGACTGCACTCGCCGAGGTGTTGGTGAACACCGCGCGGCCTATTCTGGCCGTCGTCAACGTGGGCACAGTATAGAACGGCGCGAGGTCTGCAACGCCCAATTGCGTCGGCGCAACGAACTGAAGTTGCGTAATGGTGATCGTCATTTGTTAAATCCCCCTACATTGGCCGCATATCCTGCCCGGCGTAACCGGAGCTAAAGGCGCGCAACGTCGCGCCGACCAGATCACGATTAACCGGATCGATGATTTCAAGGTCGATCACGTTATCCCGGCCGAACCCGAGCCGGCGCCACATGGTGCGCACGCGGGTCTGTCCGATGGCTCCCATCGAAGCCAGGAGCCTCTGCCCGAAGGTGCTGCCACCGTCGCGCGAAATCGTGATGGCGGCCTGTGGGTTCGATCCCAGCCCGCTGACAGCGCCGGAGCCCGTATTGAAGTCGAGTTGCAGGCTCGCCATGAAGGTTCTCCCGCGCTGCCCCTTGTCCCAGATGTGCGGGGATCGGCGCTTGGCGAGCAAGGGCCAGCCGGCATCGGTGTAGGACTGTCGAGTCAGCCAGTAAAGAGAGCCGCACTGGTAATCGCCGACGATTCGCATCCCGGCGAAGTTCATAAAGCAATTCGAGCGGTGCCGGTGAAACCCGGGAGGCACAGCGGTATTCGACGTGCCGATCTTGTAGGGATCGTAGGAAAGGCGTTTGTGCAGTAGCGTCGATTGTTCGTCGTAAACCCATGTGGTATCGGCAGACGGAAAGATCAGCACATAGAACTCGTGCGTATCTTCCTGGTACGTGTAGCCGATGGCGTCCGCAGTCGTCGGGTATTTCGCCACCTCGGCAGAAAAGGCTGGCGTGCTGACCACATCGATATTGAAGCCGCGCGAGTGGCATATCACGTTCTCGCCGCGCTCCGAGCGACCGAACCAAATCAGGCCGTCCTGCCCCGACGAGTTGAACCGGCTCACCGAATGCTTGGCCTTGCAACCCGACTGCATCAGCGTGCCGACCAGCCGCTGAAATGGGAAATACTGGCCGCCGCCGTTGTACCAAACCTCTGTAGTGCGCTCGCCGAGCAACCACAGCATCTCTTTATTCTCGAAGATGGTCACGAGGTTATCGGGCGCCCCGTCCTTCAATGCGTAGGAGCTGCCGAAAACGAGGCCATAAGGCGCGGTCGGGGTGTAGAAAGCCTGCGAATTAGGTTGGTTGAAGACGAACCAGCCATCGATGCACACCACGCGATCAGCTCCGAGAAACCCCGGGTCGGTAATCTGCGTGAACACGTTCGTCAGATAGTTGTAGTAATACCCGTTGGGGCCGTCGACGAGAACCGCTGTTCCTACCGCAGTGCCCGGCACGCCGTAGCCGACGCCGTTATTGACGGCCACCGAGACGACGCCCGTGCTTGTCTGCAGGGTGCCGATGGCAGTAAGCGTCAGGCTAGGAAATGCCGTGCTAGTGGCCGCCGTCTGCGTCTTGCACAGGTACAGGGTCGCACCGATGACGACCAGCGCGGTGACGCCTCCGGGCAGAGGAAACATGCAGCGCACGGGCAGGTTGACGACCGTTGAAGGCAAGGGCCATGCGGTCATCGACGTGCTAAAGCCGGGCGCTCCCCCGCCGGGCGCCGCGACGAGTTGAATCAGGCCCGGGCAACCGAGCAGGCCCAGCACTTCCTTTGGGTTCTGCTTGTTAACCTCTGAATAGAAGTTGATGCATATCTGCAACTCCTGCAGCGGGTTAGGCGCGGTGTCCTCGCCGCCCGCAAAGCCGAAGTCGCCGAATATTTGCAGTGCCTCAGAGTTGCCCGCCATGATCAGCCTCTGTAGCCGCCGTGCGTCACCCAGCCCCCGTCAGGTCTTCCGCCCCTGACCAGTTCGCGGTCATAGCTGCCGACAGCGGCCGGCTGGGCATTGAGTGCCTTGACGTATTCGAGCGCGGCCTGTCCGTTCAACCGGACGGCTTCGGAAATCGGGAATCCGTACTCCGCACAGATTTCCTTCGCCAGCGCCCATTTCAACGCCCGCACATAGCCCTGCGGCATGGAGAGCTGTTGATTCAGCGTCATGTTGTTCAGGATCGTGTCCGTGAACAAGTGCAATTCGGCGTTGTTACCCGGCGTCTGGTAGGCGTTCAGGATGCCGTAGGGAAACGAGTTGTTGTACCAAGCCACCGTAGGCCACGGGCCGGCCTGCCGCTTGTAGAGCAACCGCGTGTATTGCGATTGAGTCTCAGTTACGTTCAGCGTGAAGTCGAGCTGATTGAACCGCGTGAACCCGTAGGTAATGCGCAGCGGGCGCGGGATCGGAAAGTCGCCCGGGATGGTGTAAGTGATGGAATCAGAACTTTGACTCGATGCCGTTGCATTGGCACTCATGACGATGGCGCCGCCGGCTGTCATCGCCACAGGCCCGGCCGTCTGAGTAGCGCTCACCGTGTAGGTGTTCGGCGTGGTCAGGATCGCGGAGATATACGTCCCCACGGTCACGCCCGTACCGACCAGAATCTGCCCCAACCCGAGCGTCCCGCTTATGGCCGTGGCCGTCAGCGTCGTCCCAACAATGGTCCCGGTAAACGTCCCACCCGCTGCGAATGACAAAACGGTGGTGTTATAGGGGATCAGGTTCTGCAAACTGACCAGAATCGATCCCGAGCCAGTCTGATACGCAAGGCCCGTGCCCGAAATCAGGTTGTTCGGGATGCTTGTGACGTTCTGCACATAAGGCAGGCCGTTTGCAATGGTCCCGGAGATGTTGGGCCAGACCTGCCCCGCTCCGGTGTTGGGATAGATAAGGTAAGAGGTCGCCGACGCAGAGGTTTCGGTGTAGCCCGTGCTGTTGGACAACTGCGCGTTGGTCGGGTTGCCGACCGTGTAATACATCTTCTGTGCGGTCCAGCTCAGAATCCACTCGTTCGAGCCGAAGACGTGCATCTTGTCGATAGACCACGAATCCAACAGGTCGTTGAACGTGTCTAGACAGTCCTGCGCGTCGACCTGAGCCAGCGGCTCGCCCGATTGGTAAGAGTTGATGCGCCGCAGGGCGGCCTTGATGATGTCGGCAGCGGTTGTCAAGCGTAGGACCCTCCCGAGTACCGATCAGCAATGCCGAGCGGGAATGCGTTGACTGTCAGCGTGATGGGCGGGACGTAGTGAACCGACACGTTCACGCCCGTAGGCGCGAAGATCGTCGCTCCCGGTGCCGGGTCTTGTGCGGTCACGAAACCCGGCGTTGCACCGGGGTTCTTCGTCCACACCACCTTGATGGGCCATGCATCGAAGTAGCCGAAATTCGGCGTTTTCGTTTGCATGCCCGGCACCAATCCGTTGTTCGGCACCACGCCGCCAAGGATCAGCACGACGGTCGCCTGTTGGTAATCCAGGCCGACCAGTGATGGCATCGTCGGCATGGAAACCTCAGACGATCACGCAGGCGCCAACGCTGTAGTTCGCTGGGTTTGCATTGCCGGCGGTGACGCTGACACGCCACTGACGCGGCAGCACATCGCTGGCCGAAACGTTGGCCGTGACCGTGACGCCGGGATAGACCGTCAGCACCGTGACCCCGTTGGCGATGATGGCCGCCGAGGCGAGCAGCGTGGCATAGGCACCCGAGCCCGGGTCCTTTGCCTGGACGGCGACCGTGATCGAACCCGTGCCGATGGCCGTCGTATTGACGAACACCTTCACGCCCCGGCCGTAGGGGTTCAGCAGGTCGGGGCTGTTCTGCGATGCAGTCGCCCCGATCCCCGAGACGACCTGCCCCGCCGAGAAATCGTTGTTCGATGCGGTCGACATTTCAGCTCGGCACGCGCGGAACAGTCCACCACTGCCCGGCGACGTTGCAGGTGTACACCGTGGAGGTGTTCGTCAGCATCGCCAGACCGGAGTTAGCTGCCAGCAGGTTGATTTTCTCCGTCGTCGTGCCGCCCGCGTTGGGGAACACGGTGATGGTGAAAGAACTAATGTTATGCACCGTCATCTCGATGCCCGGAACCGAGACAGGCAAAATGCAAGACCCTGCGCCGGCCGCGAGGATGTTCGCCATCATCGTAGTGACCGGCGTGCCCGTGCCCTGCGTGTTCCCCGCGTTGGCCGTGATCGTCTGGAAACTGAAGGTCTGCAGGCCGAGACTTGCAGCGAAGCCCGACGAGAGCCCTTCGGTGTACCAGTTACCCGCAGTGACGCAGGTAAAGATCACCATCGAAAACGACATCTGCGACACGCCGAGAGACACCGACTGGTCGTCGATCTGGTCGGAGCCGTTGCCGAACACCTGCATGGCGTTCAGGCCATGGTTGATGATGATCAGCTCAAGGCCGGGAGTGGCCGAGGGCAGCATGACGCTATCGGCGAGCGTTGCCACGGTGGTGATGCGCGAGGTCTGCGAGACGATCTGGTAGGCGTTGTTGCGCCCACCGCCAGCGGTTGCGGTGATGCCGTCCTGCGAGGATTCGAGGAGGAAATCCCCGAGCCCCAGCGGGACGTTTCCGGCAAACGCGCCGTAATACCTGCCAAGAGGAAGCGGCATTTCGTCCCCTTAGAAGGTGATCTGGCTCGTCGAACCAGTCGGCTGCGACCAGTTCGGCTGGACTCGCGTGACCGACACGATGTACGGCACGGCAGTTGTTCCGGCTGCAGGCGTCGGCGTTCCGGCGGTTGCCAGAAACTTGATTTCCAGCGCATCGGCGGCAGACACACGGGCATCCAGAATTGCCACGTTGGCGGTCTGTGCGCCCGTGTACTCGACCGTCACCGCGTCGGTGATCAGCAGGCCTATACCGGTGGAGGCGAACACCTGCGCGCCGATGGAGGGACCGGCGGCCAGAACGGAGGGGGTGATGACCAGCGCTGCACGAAACAGCTTCTGGACGTTGCCCACCGACATCTGAATGGTGTCGGGCACGTTGGCCGAGTTCGGCCCCGGGTTGGAGCCGGTGAGGTTGTTGGTTGCCATGTTTTTTCCTTAACCCGAGATACGGGCGGCCATCGAGCGATAGAGCGAGGCAAAGCCGTAGGCAATGTCCAAACGAGTTGGCTCGGCATCGTTGTTGATCGTGTACTGGGTCGCCACACGAATCGAGATGCCCAGGTCTTCGTCGTAGGCCCGGCTGGCTTCGACTGCGGTTCGGGGCAGCGGAAGGTCGACGAAAGCCAAGGCGAAGGCGTCGCGGTGGAAATACAAGTTCTCCGTCGACGAGGTGCCGGTGGCCGTGCCGCCGTTGACCAGAACCGAGGGGGTTCCGGTAAAGGCTGCAGTCGCTGCGCAGTTCTGAAACTGGCCGCCCGTAATCACCGCTTCGCCGACCGTGATCGACAGGGTGCCGGAGCCGCTCGAAGTGAACAGGCCCGAAGCCGCGTTGAACGTGCCCGCCGCCAGCGTTGCCGGAGCAAAGCCAGGGCCGCCGGGTGCAGCCGAGCCGATCAACTGCGCATAGCCGCCCGGGGGGAGGACCACGAACGTTTTCAGCGACGTGCCGTAGCGGCTGCGGTTCTGCGGGTTGACCGGGAACAGACCGGCGATCTGGATCGTGTCACCGACCTGCACCTGAGCCGCCGAGTTGGTCAGGCCTTGGATGTTCAGAACACCCGTTTGCGCCCAGCCTGCGGTGATCAGCGCCGAGCCGCCGACCGCACTCGACGTGCCTGCCAGAACCGGAGTGCCCGTAAAACCGCCCGTGGTGTAATTGGCGATGTTGGGGTCTTCGAACCAGTCAGCGCCGGCCGTCTTGGCGGCGATCATGCCGGTCTCGAACAGCTCGGAGATGTGCGCCTGCGGGTTGAACAAGCCTTTCAGGCTGTCGGCCATGCTGGACTGCGCCAGCGGGTGCAAAACCGCCGTGGGAAGCATGCCCTTCGGCATACCTTCGGCAACAAGGGTTGCGCGGGCGTCGGAGAAGTTCTTGAACTGCGTGGGGGTCGTGCCGGGAGTGCCGAAACGGGCCGCCGTTTGCTGCATGGCGAAGTAAGAGCCGTCCGAGTCAACCCGGTTGGCTACAGCGACGCAGGCAGGGTGCAGGAAGCGCCACTCGAAGTCATCGATGTCCAACAGCATGTTGATGGTGTTGAACTGCATGTCCACGTGGAACTGATACAGCACGTTGACCGGCACGTAGTTCTCAGTGCTGGGCTCGACGTTCAGCGCGGGGCCGAAGGTGCCGAGGTAACGCGGCGGGAGTCGAACGTTGCACGTGGCACCGATCTTCTTACCCTTTTGGCCGAATTCCTTGTCGTACTGACGGTTGAATTTGTCAGTGACAACGCAAAGGTTGGCGAGAACCGGGAGAGCCCGGTTCGTGATCATCGAAATCGTGAGTAGTTGGTTAGCCAAAATACACCCCTGAGCGCCCCCATAGGGGCACGGAACAACGTTTCCGCGAGGTGCTTGGACTCAGCTATTCAATGGCGCTTGCGAAGTCTCAGATTGAGCTTGTTGGCCTTCTGCCAAGTTTGGATGGTTTCGCGCAAATTCATGTCGCGGACATCCGGCTCCATCTGCTGACCTTCGGCGCTATTAAGCGGCTTGATCACAGGCGCATCTCTGCGGGCCTTGCTCGGGCTGAATCCCGTGTCCAACGAACTCGACTCGTCTGAGTCGTTTGCAGCGCGTTGCGCGCTTGTTTTCGGTTCTTTCGTTCCGAATGCCGTTAGTTTAGCCTCGATCTTCCCCAACTCGACTAGCTGTTTATTAACAGAAAACCTCCCCAGCTTGTCCAGCACATCGGGATTCTTGGCGAAGTGATACCCCAGCTCGGCGAACAGCTCCGACTCCTGCATGTACTCCGAGACGGCACGGGGCACGTCGACATCGGCGGATTCGGTGACTTCCTTCCAGTCGGGCACCAGATCGCTCGCGCGCTCGATCTGCGAACGCAGGCGCGTGGTGGTCTGCTCGGCCTTTTGCTCTGCATCGCGGCGGGCGAACCGCTGATCGACCAGGGCTTCGGTGTAATCGTCCTCGGTGGCGAACATATTGCGGTCGAGTTTGTTGCTCGACAGCACCGGGGAAATCTTCGCCTTGAGTTCGGCGTTCTCGCGCTCCAATGCTTCGGAGCGACGCTCGGCGTGCGTCTTTTCCTTGTACTGCGCTTCGGCGAACTCTTCCGCCTCTCTGACTTGGCGGTGTTTCTTGCCGATGGCCTTGAGCATCTTCGCGCTGAGTTCGCGCTTCTGCTGGGCGGTGGTGCCGTCCTCGCCCTCTACGTCGTCCGCATCCTCCGCTTCGACCTTCTCGACCTTCTCGACCTTTTCGACGGCCTCGGCCTTCTCAGGCGTCGGCTTCGTCATGTCGATTCGCGGCTCCAAGCCCTCTGCGCCTGCATCGGCGAGAACGGCTGCGAGGTTATGGCTGTCGATAACGGTCATGGTCATGTGTGTTAATCCTTAAAGAGATTTATCTGCGAGGCAGTCGCTGCTCGTTCAATGCAAGGCGTCATGTGTTGTCCTTTTCTGCCTTCTCGCCGGCTGCGAGCATGTCTTTGGCGGCGGTGCGGTTATGTTCCGCCTCGACGTGCGTGTTCAGCATGTGCCCCGCTGCGCCAATCTCGGCCACCGAAATAGCGGTGTGTGAGCGAATCTCGGTGTCCGCGCGTTTGGTCTTGTTGCTCTCTTCCACGTCGTGAGCCTTGACGGTCGCGGCGAGGTGGGCTTTGGTGATCCCGTATTTCAGATCGCCTTCCACCTTCTGCAATTGATCCTTGAGCGACTTGTTCTCTTTGCTCAGGTAGTCCACGATTGCCTTGGCTTGGCTGGACAGACCTTCCTTGACCTTCTTCATGCCTTCGTCGCTTGATGCCAGCAGCCGATCCGCCAGTTCCTGCATGTACGGGTGATCAATGGAGCGGAACACAAGGTCGGGGCCGGTCTCGGCGATGATTTCGGCCAGCGCCTGCACTTGGAGAAGTTGAATCAGGTTCTCCGCGCCCTCTTCGCGCTTCGTCTCGTAGCCCGGGCCGGTATCCATCACGATGTCATAGGTGCCCACGGACAGATCGTTTTTGATCTTGTCCTCGGCGCCCTCTTCGCCCTCTTGTTTCTCGTTCAGCTTGACCATCTTGGGCGTCGAGTCCTCGCCGATGACCCGCTGCATGCGTTCTTCGGAGAAGTAGGCCGGTATCCACTCGACCATGACCCGCCAGCACTGAGCGATGGCGAGAGTCAGGTTGTCGTAATACTGAAAGTGCGACTGATCGGACATCGCCGAGCGGCGCTTGATGGCCTGACCCGAGACGACCACGCCTTTTTCATCCTGCCCGGGGTCGTGGGGCTGTCCAGCGGTGGCGAGCAGGTTCGAGCGCATGCCCGACACGAACTCGGAGAACCCGGCTTCGATCTGCGTCGGTGGTTGACGAGTCGGAGGCGGGGGCATCATCGGACCCGATGACGTTTCAATGACGATGGGCTTATACGTCAGCACGGAATAGGAACGCATGTTCGCGTCGATCCATTCCGGATGGCCGTCTAGCTGGCCTTCTGCAGCAACCCACGGAGCCTTTGGTGTGAGACCGAGGCGCTTGATCTTCGCAACCTCGCCATAGTTCACCATGCGGGCCGGGTCCTGCATCGACTCGACCATGCCCCGGCGCATCACCTTGCCGTCGATGTCGACCGCGTTGCCTTCAACGCGAAACACCGGAACGAACGAACCGGGGAGCTGCTGACGCTCCACGACACGCAGGCCATTGAGGCGGAACCACTCGACCTGTCGTTTCGTCGAGTCCCGGTCGCCCGTAATACTCATGCCGCGCGCTGCAAGAATCTCTTCCACCGCTTTGAGTTCGAGCAGCTTGCCCTTGCTGTCGCGGTGCAGTTCGGTGCGGTACTTGGTGAACTCCGTGCCGTCCTTGCCCCGTATCTGGTAGAGCTTCTCGTCCTTTTCCCGGATGCGGAAATACTCGGCGAGGCGGATATCTTCCTTGTCCTCCCATTCCAGCCGGGCACCGTCGCGGGCTACGTCTTCCCAGTTCGAGTTTTCGGCGTTCGGGTATCGGCGCCGATACTCCTGGCGCTTCATCTTCACCGAGATAATGCACCACATCTGGTCGCCACCGTGCGGCATGATCGTTGCCGGGTCCATGTTGACCGTAAACATATTGCGAATGGGAAGGATTCGTATGTCCTTCTGAAACGATGTGGGGCTGACGTACTCCGCGATCATGCGGAAGAACCCCCACCCTGCCACCAGGGCCTGGGTCGCGGCGGTGTCATAGGCAATGGAGGCTTCGGAGCGGGTCTCGATGTGCCGGCCGATGCCGTTGATGATTTCAGCGATTTCGATATCCGCGCCTTCGCCGACCGGGTGACACTTGCCCCGGGGCCGCTGCTGGCGGATGTTGTTTTCCACCCGCTTGACGAGTGCATCGGTCAGGTTGATGGTGAGTTCGGGCGTGTCCTCGCTGGCGGTGGTGGTCACGTCGTGGTCCCACTGGTCGCCTTCGCGGAACAGCAGGGAGCGCTTTGCTTTCTTGCGGTTGTCCGTCTCGCTCTCGGCGCTGATGCGCAGGCGGTCTTTGCACTCTTCCCAGATCGCGCCTTCCGAGATGGCGGCGAACTCACGGTCTGAGTCGGTGCGGGCCGAGGCTTTGGTTTCGGCCGGGTGGCCGCCTATGGTTGCCATATCAGAACCTCATCCAGCTGTTAGGGCTGCTACGCGAGCGGCCGATGTATTCGGGAGGCGGGAGCGCTTTGTCCTCCTGCGCTTTCGTCAGCTCCGGGAACAGGTCACTGAACGCCCAGATCATCGCGTCGGCACGGTTCGGGCTGTTCTCGCCCATGTAGCCGTGCGTCGTGAACGAGACCAATTCGTCTTCGAGTTCGCGGAACACGCCGGCCATGCGAATCTTTCCGCACTCCACCAGGGCCGAGATGGGCTCGGCGCGCACGACCTTGCCGCGACTGGCCGTGACCGGGCGGAACGGAGTGCGCGGGCGAGCGGTGTGGATGACGTTCCTGACCATCGCCCCGCCGTAGTTCACCTCGGCGACGATGCGGTCGGCCGAGTGGCGCTCATAGGCCATCGTGGCGACCTTTCCCCACGTTTGGGGACCGGCCTTGCATGTGAGGTCTTCGAGCACGTAGCCATTGCCATCAACACCAAGACCGCAAACAACAATCCCGATTTCATCGTTGTCGATGTTGTCGACATCATCGGCGCCGGACGGGTCGACCGCCACGACAATGCGCAGCATATCGGGCAGTTCCCCGTCGATATTGCGCCACCTTTCCATATGCTCGTCGTTGAACAGGGCGTTGGGTGATTGGTCACGGAACTCTCCCTCTAGGAAACGGCGGCGCATCCGCTCGGGCAGGGCTTTAAGCGTCTTGATGTAATCGGCCGATAGATTGGCTTGGTTATCTCCGGGGTTCAGGCGGAAGAATGCGTAATCCTCCCGGTTCATCTGCTGGCGGCTTTCCGGGTCCTCGAACAGCTTGAACAGCTTGTATGTCCAGTGGCCCTTATCCGGTGGGTTTTCGGCGTAGTACATCTTCAAGGGCAGGGGTTTGCCCGTGATGGGTACGTGAACCAGTTGCGCGAGGCGCGTCGTGACCATGTTGCGCGCGCCATAGGTGATCTGGCTGCACTCTTCGAGAAAGATGCTGGCGAACTCGGTGCCGAGTATCTTCTCCGTGCGCTGCTTGTCGTCCAGCCCGCCGAACCATATCTCCGAGCCGCCGGGAAGGATGGCGTACAGGTCGGACTTGTTCAGCTCGTATTCGATCTGCGGAAAGCACAGCTGCATGACCTTCGGGAAGGTGTCATGCACGATGGATTGCTTCACATGGCCGAGCCGGAAACGCAGGATGGCGTGGCGCGAGCCGGGGGCTTTGAGGCCGCGAGTGACAATGGCGCGGACGATCACGAACGATTTTCCCGAACGCGAGCCGCCGGCCAACATGATGTGCGTGGCCTTGGAGGCTAGAACCTCGTTGGCTTCGTTTTGCTTGTCGGTGAGAGTGAAGGTCACTTCTTCCGCCTCTTTTTCGCCCAACGCTCGCGCCGGTCCAGGTTCGCGCTTTCCATTGCGTAGCCGAGGAAGAACCAAAAAAAGAGGATCACTTGGCCCGCCTCTTGCGCATGTACTCGGTTTTGGCCTTGCCGTAGCGAATCACAGCGCTGCATCCGTAGCTGACAGCATCACATTGACCGGGCCGCCCTTTACGGTGGTCTCCAACTTGTCGCCGTAGACCTTCGGCAGCATCTTCGACAGCAGCCACTTCCGGGCGTCGACCCGCAGCCTGTCCCGCGCCACGTCCTCGCCCTCGTCGCTGATTTCGATGATGCTATCGCCCATCACCTCATACCCCTGCTCCCTCGCACGCGCGTACTGCGCACCGAAAGCGGCGTGATCCCTCGCTCTAGCCCTTACGGTGGACTCTGCGGGCATGCCTTCCGCTGCACAGGTCGCGCGCAGGCTCTTGCCCTCTGCGAGTTGCTGGCAAATGTCATCGGCGATGGCTTGTGAGAACATTTCTACGGCCGGAGCAGGCCGACCCTGAGCGGGCCGAGGTAGATTGCTCTGGCGTCGCCGTAGAGTTCGCTGAACAGCTTCACGTAGCCTTCACTGCGGCTTAGGTGCAGCCCCCAGCTGAACAGCCGGAACCAGAACACGCGCCCTCTGTGAGCGTCTGAGGCGAAGCACACAGAGAAGCGTTTCCCGCCACGAATCCAGAAGTGATCAGTCATTACGCCCTCGGGTCGTGTGATTCGCGGGCATACCAGCGGCTGACGAAATCCTGGCACGTCCCGGAGTTGGTGAACCGCAGGGTGCGTTCCGGGTGCTCGAAGGACGCTTCCTCGGGGTACAGGGTCACGATGTAGGCATCTCCGCCGTGCCTGACGTTCAGCAAGGCGCCGAGCTGCCAATCGGCCGGGACGGGGTTGGGCTTCTCTTCGACCACCACATCCTCGTCGATGGGTGCGATGAAAGGCTCAGGAGGGGCGGAACGCTTAAACCGGGGCATCGGTCTTCTCCGGGATGCCGACCGTGAATTGCATGCAGTGCCGGCCATCGGGGGTGTCGCCCACGCCGAAATCGACAGCGGAACCCTGCTCTGCCTTGCCGAACAAACTCACCATGAAGGCGCGTTCGACCTTTGAGAAGCTGTCGAGAGACATCTGAATCATCCCCCGGCCTTCTTCGCAGTGCAGGTTGATGATCAGCGTGGGTTTTGTTCTCATGCCGTGTATGCCTCTGAGTCAGCACGGGCCTTTTCAGCGGTCAAGCCTTCGACCACGCCCGACACATCGGCCTCTCTGCAGATGATGTGCAGCTTGTCGCCCCAGTAGACCGTTGGGAACGAGTAGCCTTGGAATTCGATTCCGCCCAGCTCGACCACATCGCCCACCTTTAACGTGGTGGGCTGGAACACTTCGCTGTCCCACGTCAACGTTCTGCGGGTCTTGTCTGCGTGGTTGTATTGCTTCGGGTAATGGCCCGGTCCCACTGCCTTGACGATCCCACGAACGGGCTTCGTGTTTTCCTTGACGATGATGACGGTCGACAGCACCACGTTTAGCGGCTCGATGATGATCTGATCGCGCAGCGGGCGAATCTTCACGCCTTGCGGAATGTCGGTATTGGAGTCGTGAGTGATGCGGGCTGATCGGCCGTCCGTTGCGTGTTCTAGGCCCGGTACGCGCATCAGTTATGCTTCCTGCCAAACTTGGCGGTGCCTTTTTTCTCGGTGATGTGGCCGGCTTCCTTGCCCTTGCCCATCTTCGATTGATCCTCGGACTTCATGTTGTCCGCGCCGTGATGAATGCCAAGCTGCTTTTCGATGCTGTCAAGGCGGTCGTGATGCTCTTCCAGGCGCGAGATATGCGCCTCAAATGCTTCGGGAGCGCGACGCTCCGATGCCTTGTTCACGCGGTCCCCAGAGGCTTCCTTGGCGTTTCCGCCTTCGGTGTTCTCGTCTTTAGGCCGCTTTTGCGGAGGCATTGCTTCACGGCTCTTCACCGCTTTACCGCGAATGTCTCTCATTGCGATGGCTTCCGGGGGGTCGGGTCGTCCTGGCACTTGCGCGGGCCTTGATAGGCATCGGCTGCACGGGTGGCGCCTACGTGCTTGCCCTGGCTCACGTTGTCCGCGCCGTAGTGGCCCATCGGCAACATCTGGTTTGGCTGCGCATGCGTTCCGCCGTAGTTGCGGGTCGTCAGGGGAGCGTGGGGATAGTCGCCCTGCCCGCCGTTGTTGAAGCCCTCAGGCAGCGACTGATCGGCCCGGGCTTTGGAGTCGTAGGCGTCTTTCGACTTCGTGCCGCCGCCGCTCGGCTGGGTGGCGCCGTGCTTGGCACCTTCGGCAACAAGACCGCCGGGAAGACGTTGCGAAGATCGGCATTCGACTTTGCCGTTTGAACCCGAATGCTTACCTGCCACTTTTGATTCTCCTTGGGGCGACGGTCAGATTGTCGGCCATGGAGTCAAGTTAGAGTGTCCTTAAAGCGAACACTAATCGCGCGCCATTCCCACCGCACGCAGACGAATGACGCGGACGTTTTCGCATCCGCTTTGCTCTAGTCGACGTACAGCCATCGACACGCTGAAGGCGGTGACTCCGAACTTGTCACGAATCTGCGCAGGGGTCAGCTCTTCGGTGGGGTTTGCGGTGAAGAATGCGAGCAGCTTGCCGGCGAGACTGGTGGGGCGGTGTTTCATGGTTTGAGCCTCTGTTTTGCCCACGTCAGGGCCCGAATGAAGTCCGTGTCAAGCCCCATCATTTCTTTTCCCAAAGGTTGCGAATGCGCTTCAACGTCACCAAGTTGCGCCAAAAACTCTCGGTCTTCTTCAACTCCGCGAGGGGGGTTCTCAGGCCACCACCCGGCTTAATCCAGTAGCGGGAACCA